>Ga0114951_10002888_pt1 | contig 18707 bp, 13 predicted proteins | sample AM7aDNAmetaG_FD_88677 | JGI IMG/M metagenome (GOLD analysis project Ga0114951, IMG submission 88677) | Freshwater microbial communities from Finland to study Microbial Dark Matter (Phase II) - AM7a DNA metaG | ecosystem: Environmental > Aquatic > Freshwater > Lake | place: Finland: Lake Alinen...
CTCCTTTTTTCTTATTTTTATCGACCCATGGTTCGAATATGCGAGTGTTTGGCTTAAATGAAGATAAGTGTTAAATTTATCATATATATATAATATTATCACAAGATGTTACTTATTGGTATAGAATATTTCTAAGGTTTACTGGAGAGTGGTTTTGGCGAAAACCTGAACCTAAAAGCTGAAAACAAAAAACCCGCTTTGAAATAAAGGCGGGCTTTCGTGCTAAAAGAGTCAGATGATGGCTTGGCTAAAGCTTCTTTTCAAGCGTATAGAATGCCGGCGGTTTGAATCCAATATTCTCGAAAAAACTTCTAAGTCCTGTGTCATCATGTCTAATGACGATTCTCGCCGTAGCCTGGTTTTTCTTACACTCATCCTGGAAAGCTTCAATCAAGCGTGTTGCTATTCCCTTATGCCAATATTCAGGCCGAACACCCATCATTTCTATCCAGCCAATCTTCGAATCCTGGTGAGAAAATAGTCCCTCACGTGGCAGTGCAAAAAGAAGCTTGCTTCGTTCTTCTTGCTTAATATATCCTGTCACAAAACCGGTCACACGCTCATTGTGTTCAGAAACAAAACCTATTATGCTCGACCCGTAGATTTTCCAGTAGATTTCAAAGCTAAACGGCCAGCTGGTAACCCGCCCTTTGCCATGAATAGATTGATCCACATCATTTACTAATGGCAGGTCCCCTTCTACCATTCTTCGTATCTTTATATTTTCCTGGTTTTCACTCATGTCTTCTTCCTCTTATCGTTATTATATCGACTATCGTTTATCTTGAAACAGTTTTCCTTGTCAGGATCTAACCTAAATAAAGTTAAAATATTGGTTAAAAATTATATTCCAGCGTATTCAGGATAACTACTTCGCCGCACCAATCCGGAACATTTTAGTACCGCAGGTCGGGCAGATGCCCTGGGTTGCAGGCTTGCCGTTTTTCATAGTAATTGCTTTGGCACTCTTCATTTCTTTCTTGGTTTTACATTTCATACAATATCCCTGCATCAATTTACCTCCATTTTTTATTTATTAACGATAAGCCCTTTCTCTTTAGCTGTCAATAGGTTCTGAAAGCAAATGACAAATTATATTGGTTTGATATATTGAACTTCTTAATAGAATATACTAGACTAACTAAATCGTGTTGTTCATGAAAAAGGAGGTAATTTCATTATGGCTACAGGCAACCCAATTTACCAGAAACGTATTACAGGAATTAGATCAAGAAGCCGGTCAGCAGGGCTGAAACGCCGCAATTTCTTAACGCTGTTTACTGCAATAATAGCTGTATTGATATTGACAGCTTGCAGCACACCTGCCAGCTCACCCAACAAAACTACCTCTGCTCCGGCTAGTTCCACGGCTGTCGCGACTGCCGCTGCTTCAACTGTACCCGGCTCAACCACGGCGGCTGTTTCTGCTTCTACTCCTGTGCCTGCTGTTACGACTACTGTCGTAGCAGCTATCCCATCCACCCCAGCACCGTCTCCTACCGCAGGAGCAGCCCCCAAACCGGCATCCCCCGGGGGAGCACAGGCTGTCAATGCCAGTGCCGTTTTAGCGCCAAAACCACCTGGAGGGATACCTGCCAATAAAACCGTTGGCCTGTTTTATAAAGACGACAAGGCCTTTAGCGGGTACACCCTTTTTGCGCCCAATAAATCCACTATCACTTACCTGATCGATATGGATGGCAAACTTGTACATACCTGGCAAAGCACATATTCAACCGGGCAATCCTGCTACCTGCTTGCAGACGGTACTTTGTGCCGTACTGCCCGCATATCGACCATGCAGGGCGCAGTTGGAGGGGGAGTTCAGAAGATAGCCTGGGACGGGACCATGCTCTGGGATTTCAGATACTTGAGCGATACCTACGTACCGCATCATGATATAAGGCCGCTGCCTAATGGCAATGTCCTTATGATATGCTGGGACATGAAGTCCAGGACAGAAGCCATAGCGGCCGGTCGTAATCCAGCGACTCTGGGCGCGGGCAGCTTCATGCCTGAGAAAGTGGTAGAAATTAAACCGGATGGCAAAACCGGCGGCACTGTGGTCTGGCAATGGTGCCTCTGGGACCATGTTGTACAGGATTTTGATTTAACCAAATCTAATTTTGGCGTGGTCGGCGATCATCCGGAATTAGTTGACCTTAATTTTGGCGGCGGTGGAGACTGGATTCATGCCAATGCGGTTGACTATAATCCGAAATTGGATCAGATCATGTTAAGCGCCCACAATATGGGCGAGCTGTGGATAATCGATCACAGCACCTCCACCCAGGAAGCTGCCTCTCACAATGGAGGTACAAGCGGCAAGGGTGGAGACATCCTTTACCGCTGGGGTAATCCCCAGACTTATCGGGCTGGAACTGCCAGTGACCAGAAACTTTATGCCGAGCACAATACGCAGTGGATCACCAGCGGACTTCAGGGAGAAGGCAATATCCTGGTTTTCAATAATGGCGACAAACGAATCGGAGGAAACTATTCTTCCGTTGATGAGATTACGCCGCCGGTAGATGCCCAGGGTCGTTATGCCTTAACCAAAGGAGCGGCCTACGGACCGACTGAACTTACCTGGACATTTAAGGCCAAGCCTACTTCGGATTTCTTTGCTCCCCAGATTTCAGGTGCGCAGCGCCTGCCCAACGGCAATACCCTCATTTGCCACGGACCGTTGGCCACTTTCTTCGAAGTTACCAGGGCAGGAGATATCGTTTGGGAGTATGTTAATCCTGTGGCAGGCAATGCCATTATAGCTCAGGGAGGCAAAATGCCGGCAGACCAGTCTGGAGGAACCGTCAACGGCACTTTCAGGGCTATGCGTTTTGCGGCCTCCGATCCCCTTCTGGCTGGCAAGGACCTGACACCCGGGAAGTTGATCGAAGATAATCCGGCAGCCCAAACTTCTGTACCAGCAGTCCAACCGCCTGCGGGTGGAAAAGGTGGTCAGGCCGGTGGAGGTCAATCACCACCGAAGCCGTAATGGGAGTTGTGACGCTGTAGCCTGACAGTTCAATAGACAGATTAATAGCAACCCGCCGCTTAGCCTTTCGGGTTAGGCGGCGGTGTTATTGTCCAGAGATTCCGTCACTCTCCTTAGCGCAAGTTATCAAACCGGCCGCAGAGCGCGAGCCGCAAAACTACATTTACCGAGATGTACTTTTTATTCATCACTAAACATTTCTGATTGGTCAGATGCATGAATAATTTCATTAATACTGTCAACTCGATAATTTATTCCAATAAGGTTTTCATTTTGGTCAAACCTGCAATATTCACTTACAGTAGCCCGCAGTGAATCTCCAGGAAGGATTGTAATTTTTCCAGCCTGGAAATCATTTAGCCATCCTTTATCAAAAATACTTGCTTGAATTGTTATTTGACCTTGCTTGAAATCCCACATAGATTCACCCAGATAATCAGCCTTTTTTATTTTTAATACCTTTTCCCCTTGCTTAACGCTAGTTTTTTTCGTTAACAAATCCTCAATATCTTCCGATGATAACTTGAATTGTATATTAAGTGCAGATTCACCGTGATCAAGCGAAATATAATTAACGCTGTCACCCTCCATCAAAGGCGATAAACTCATTGAAATATCTTTTAAACATTCCAATAACTTCCTTTGCTTCAAAGGAGGATATGTTGGCAACAATTTAAGATTTACCATTTCGGCAAGTTGCATAATCTGATCCGCTAGCGGTTTCAATTCGAGGTTATCATTTATTGTCGATCTATCTTTCATAAAATCAATCAGGCTCATCTTCCCTTTTATTAGGAATTGACCGATTAAAGGTTTCCAGTTTGCAGGATATAATGAATCATCTGGATTTGATATCAGGGCTATGCGTAGCCAGGCTTGAATTGAACCGGAGTGAATATCTTCCAATAATATTACTGGTTCAATATTAGCATCGATTAGCTCTGCTAGTCTTTTATCAATACGCTGAAAGGCAGTTATTAAATCTGCCATCACCTGAAACACCCTGGCAGGATTTTCAGAGTTTTTCTTGTAATCGATTATTATTCCAAATTCTGATGTCAGGAAAGTGTAACTATTTGGCCACATTTAAATGCCTCAGTTTGTTTTTCATATCGGTAAACCCGCATTAAGTTTTCCGGGTGTTTAATCAGGACCGCAATCATGCTCACCTCATGCGCTGAAAACGCTGATTCTTTGTAATTACCGGATGTACCTGATTATATTCTTTCGTTCTTTGTTTTATCAATATCCCGTGAAATACTCTCGGCATTGCGCGGGCAGATCGTAGCTGCAATGCTTGATTGGAGGGTGGTTATTATTAAAGCTTAATCATTAAATCCATTTCCAGAAAGGTCAGGTTTAGTCTAAATTTCCTTGTGAAAAAACAGCAGTGTAAGAATTGCTCAATGTTTTTATTTTCCTGCCGGACTTCTGTTATACTTAGCAGGACAGCCGCATTCAGAAGCCTCTAACAAATTTATTCTGTAATACACTGCATAAGAAAGATGAGAATTGGAATTTTTACTGACACCTATATTCCCGAGGTAAACGGGGTTGTTGCCGTTTTAAAGATGATGATAAGTGAACTCATGAGAGAAGGCCATGAGGTTTATGTGTTCTGTCCAAGCCATCCGGAACGAGACGACTCTTCCACAGAAATCTATGGCTTTCCCTCTTTTAAGTTTATCTTCTACAAGGGCATGAGAGTGGCTTTGCCTTACAACCGCAATGCTCTTCGGATCATTCCCAGCCTGGATATCATCCATTCACAAGATCCCGGCTCCATCGGACTTTTAGGATTGTGGGCTTCCAAAAGATACAATATACCTCACATCCACACTTATCATGGTCTCTACATGGCTTACCGGCGATATCTGCCGAGGGTCATCCGCCCTACTCGCGGAATGGTTAAATCAATTAGCCGTTTGCTCTGTAACCGCTGCGATGCAGTTATTGCCCCTTCTAACCAGATGAAGTTTGAGCTGGAAAGCTACGGGATAACTCGCTCCATCTACGCGCTTCCTTTTGGAGTAGACGAAGAGGAGTTTTCCCATGAAATTAAGTGGAACATAAGAACGGCATTGAACATCCCAACCGAAGACCTCCTGCTTTACGTAGGAAGACTCGGGGAAGAGAAGAACCTCGGTTTTCTTTTACGCTCTTTTAGACGCCTTCTCTCGCTAAGATCCGGGGCCAGATTAATTATCGCGGGAGACGGTCCTCAGCGCCAATATTTGGAAAGATATGCCATGAGTCTGGGTATCAGCGAATCTGTTAATTTCACCGGTTTTCTTAAGCGGCGGGACTTAATTGACCTTTATAAGCAGGCTATTTTTGTTTTTGCTTCCAAGACAGAGACTCAGGGACTGGTTATAGTGGAGGCAATGATGGCTGGATCTGCAGTAGTAGCCGTGGGCATTATGGGGCCGCGAGACATCATTTCATCTGGAAAGACTGGCATTTTAGTGAGTGAGAATGAGGATGAATTTGCGCAAGCCTGCAATAGACTGCTGCAAAATGGTGACGAAAGACAAAGGATCGGCAAAGCCGCCAGGGAATGGGCCTGTTCGCAGAGTTCTCGGGTGTCTACTAAGAGGTTGCTGGATATCTATGCTTGTTGCGAAGGCGGAAGCCGTCTGAATTTGTGAATATTCAATAGCTTCTGACCGGGGAAGCCTATTACCCGGACGCCTTTGTAAGTGCCGCTTGACTCCTTTGCCGACTTCCGTTATATATATTTGTTTTATTAGGGAGCAGTATACGTAGTGTCCCAAAACACATATTTTAGGAAGTGACACCCAGGAAAAGATAGGACGCTGCGTTAACGTCTGCATTTGCCAGTAAGACTACGTATAGGAGTGCACTAAAATGCCGGTATTTGCCAGGAAAACTACTATTAAACGTCAGTTTGGCAGCAGAAGGGCCCCCGGTGGGGTAGTTCAATGCCATGGTTGTAATTGTAACCTGGCTGATGCCGCTACGAACTCAGGAGGGGGCATCTACGTGCTGTATGCTGATAAGATTCAACTGAAACTCGCCAGGCAATTCGACGTGTATTGCCGCGATTGCATTACTCGCAGTTTCCCTAAAGCGATAAGTGTATGATCTTAAACATTCCACATGCGTCAAATGAATCTGCACTCGATATTTTGTGAGATAAAAAGCAAGCACAAATCAATATTAATTTCCTTTGACGCCCTGTTTCTGAGTTAACAAAGCGCTCAGGATAAGCAGAATCACCAGGCCGCCCGTCACTGGATTGCCGCCGTCAATAAAAGGGGCAGTTTGGGCACCTGGGATTTGCTGGTCCGCCACGATCCGTCCCTGTTGCCGCGGCTTTTTGCAGGGATGAAAGTCTAGTAATGCTTTTGCTCACAGACTTCTGCTTCTTGTCTTGCCCTATTTCTGCTATAATCACGGTGTCTGAAGTCGGGTATATTATTCAGAGGTGCACAGTAATGAATACAGCTAAGCAGGAGTTTATACAGGGAATAAATATACCCCGTGGTGACCTTGCGGCTTTCTGCCAACGCTATCATGTTAAGAGTTTGGCGCTTTTCGGTTCGGTGCTGCGGGAAGACTTCCGGCCTGACAGCGATATTGACGTTCTTATCGAGTTCCAGCCAGGTTGTACTCCAGGCTTTTTTACCATCATTGAGATGGAAGGTGAACTTTCTGTGCTGTTCAATAATCGAAAGGTTGACCTGCGTACCCCGCAGGACCTGAGCCATCATTTTCGTGATCGTGTCCTTCACGAAGCAGTGGTGCTATGCCAGTAGTGGATGACATTACTCGGATTTACCACATCATCGAGGCCTCTGAAAAAGCACTCAAAGTCACGCAGGGGAGGAGTCGTTCTGATTTAGAGCAAGATGATATACTTGGTCTGGCACTTGTCCGCTTACTCGAAATAGTCGGAGAGGCCGCCTGGGGCGTTTCGGAAACATTGCGCTCCCAATATCCGGAAATTCCATGGCGCAGTATGACCGATATGCGCAATCGACTGATTCACGGCTATTTTGAAGTCAATCTGGATATTGTGTGGGAGACAGTCATCACATAATTGCCACCTCTCATTCCCCAATTGCAGAAGTTGCTTGATAAAGAGACAAAGTAGCTTACAGGAATCAGTATTTCTGGAGCCACTCAGCTGAACTTCTTGGATTCCCTTTCATCGACATTGAAGTAGATTCACCGAGATATAAAAACCCCCAGGATATCTTCAACCCTGACCCGCAGTAAAGCTTCTTCGCTGAAAATCGAGACTTTATCGATTTGTGCAAATGTTCATCCGAGTGCTTTATCAACAGCTATACCGGCTGAGGTTATGAGATCATCCAGGTTTTTAAAAGATATTTCCTGGGGCCCTTTCAAAAACAATAGGACCACCTCTTTAACGGGCCGGCTGGTCACCCGCCGGGCGGCCAGGGCATAGATGCCGGCCTGAAGCGCGTACTGGCTGCGCTTTGCCTCAGAAGGGGATTCTCCAATGGAGTCGGTCTTGTAATCAACGATAACAAAGCCGCCCTCTTCTTCAAAAAGTAAGTCAATGAAGCCATCTACCGAACCCTTTTCAAGCGGGGCACTGACGAAAACCTCACGGTAACTGCGACCGGAGGCTATCGCCCGTCTAACAATCTCCGAACCCAGGGCATTTTTCACCAGCCCGACTACCTCGGTAGCACGCTCAGGTATACCTTCATTGGCTGCCTGGGCGGCGGCAATTTCCGGCAGACCCGATCCACCAGCCAGGTCTATAGTTTGAAGTACGCTGTGAACAGCCCGGCCCAACTTGGTTCCGCCCCGGCCTGTCCGCGAAGGGAAATCACCCTCTGAGGTATCTTTATTGACACTGGCCACAGCCGTAGCCGATACAGCCACCGGTTGGGAGGCCTGTACCAGGAGAAAGCGGCGTTCCTCCAGCCATTTATTCCGGTCCAGTTCGGTATCTGAGGATACCCTGGATTCAATGCTGTCTTTCTGTGTTTCCCTTTTGTTGAGCGCCTGAGGTTCTATCGGATGCCAGATGCCGGGACTGTTACGGCACAAAGTTTCAAGCCTGTTAGCAAAAGAATTGTCAGTTTTTTTCAATGGCCGAAATAAACTTATGACGAGATGGTCTTTGGCACGGGTGGCTGCCACATACATTAGCCTAACGCGCTCAGCTTCTTCAGCCAGTTTTTCTTTTGCGCTGGCCTCTTCGTAACCTGCAGTGGCAAACTCAGGCCCGTTGGCTGTCCCGATAGATATTTCAACGGAGTTATCACGCCGATTGAACAATACCGGTTGGGTTCGACTGCTTGGGGCAGAACCGATACCCATCAGCACAACCATCGGGAATTCCCGGCCCTTGGAGGCATGTATGGTCATTATGCGGACCGCATTTTCATCTGATTCAGGCACAGGGACCTCTACCATGCGGGCATTCTCATCGGCCAGTCGCTCGATCCAGTCCAGAAACCCCCGTAGGGAACTTTCCTGGACTTCCGAGAAGGCCCGGGCTTTATCGATGACAAACTGAATCCTGTGCAACCGCTCGCGTGGCCTGGATCGTCCGGAACAGACCTCTTCCATAGCTCGTTCCCGTACCAATCCCTCGATGGTTTCTAAGGGAGACTGCCAGATATGCTCTTGGTGACATACAGCCAGAAAATCCAGGGCTTCTCTCACCGGCCCTCCGGCAGTTCCGGGGCTGGTATAATCCAGCTTTCCGCCATTTTCCACAAATTGCAGCAATTGAACGTCATCAATCGCGAAAGCGGATGAGCGCAAAGCCGCCACCAGTGCAACCCTATCTGAGGGTGCATCAACGGCACGCAGGCAGGCCAGCAATTCTTTAACGTCCGGGGTTCCCAACAGCAGGGACTGGCTCTCGATGCGGTAAGGAATATCACTTTCATTGAGAGCACGCTCTAGAGCCGGCAAGCCAGTGCGGGTAGGCACGAGAATACAAATATCCCGGTAGTTGAGCGGGCGCAGGTTTTGACCGTTCTCTTCCCTGACCTGCCACGGGCACAACTTCATATCTAAAATAGCCTGCGCCATACTGGCCGCTTCCTGGCGGCGAACCACCGCAGTTTTAAAATCAAGCGCACCACCCAGGTAATGAACACCCAGCGCCGGTACCACCGCCTGGGGTTGCCAGCGGGCTTCCAGTGGAAGATAGGCAGCCTGGCAGCCACTGCCGTCATCATTCATACACTGTTGAAAGACGTTATTAACCCAGTCAAGAATCGATGATTGGGAGCGGAAATTCTGAACAAGCGGCACTTCGTTATCGGCAGTATCCCCGGCAACGATAAGGTTCTTGACTGCGCCCACGGTCTGGATATCGGCTCGGCGGAAACGATATATGGACTGTTTGGGGTCACCGACCACGAAGAGTTTGCCTGTTTTAAGCCTCACTTTCTGCCAGTTCATTTCGGGCTTCTTATGGTTTTCCGGGTCTTCGGCCAGGAAAAAGGCGATTTCAGCCTGAATGGGATCAGTGTCCTGGAATTCGTCAATTAAAATATGGCTGAACTTCTCTTGAAAAAAGCGCCTGATCTCCGTGCAATCTTTCAATAAATCCCGGGCCCAGATGAGGAGATCCTGGAACTGGACCCGGCCTTCGATGCGGCGCTGACCTGCATAATCCAGGGCAAATACACGCAGGCCTTCCAGAACAGGCATAATCGTTGCGCGGCGAACAAGACACAGTCCGTTGGTTACTTCTATCTGTAAATCTTTGAGCGTATCTTTTATGATTTTACAGGCATTGGTCTGCTCTGACGGTACAACGTCCCAATCTGCTTGCTTGCCGGCAGTCTTAGAAATTTTTTCAACCCTGCCCAGAATAACCAGTCCGGCCTCGCTTTGCGCATCGGCGGCTTCTATGCGGCGAGCGGTTTCGGCAAGGCTGCGGCAGTGCCTGACCAGGGGATCTTCTTCACCGTTATGAGCATAAGTCAGCCAGCCTGCGAGCTCTGCCATGGTTTCAACAAAGCTGGTCGAGAACCGCAAATCCGGTTCAGCTTCCATAGGGAAAGGCGCTGACAGAAGGTCATAATTTTCATGAAAAACTATGGCTACCTCTTTTAGGCTGTCCAGGCTGAGTCCCAGGCGTATAGACCGGGTAAGAGAGACGCTTATGGTGGGCGAGTTCATGGCTTGATCCAGCCACTGCTGCCACCTTTCTTCGAATTGAATACCAGACTCGATCTCTTCAACTACCTCGAAACCGGGCGGCAGTCCGGCTTCCAGCGGCCTCTGGCGCAGCAGAGACCCGGCAAAGCTGTGAAGAGTCTGGACGGGTGCATTATCGATATCCTCAGCCGCCTTAGAACAGCGGGACCTTTCCTCAGTGCATATTGATTTATCATCGCTGCCGGCTTTTTCCAGCTCGCGGCGCACCCTGTCGCGCAGTTCGGCAGCCGCAGCCTCGGTAAAGGTGATGGCCGCGATACGGCCAATCTCATTTCCTGCTTTCACCAGGGAAAGGATGCGTGCTACCAGGGCAGTGGTCTTGCCGGTTCCGGCTCCGGCCTCGACAAAGAGGGTCTGTTCAATATCGTTGGCAATCCTGTCGCGGGCCTGTTTATCAATCGGTTCAAAAATATCCGTCATTCGTTGTCCTCTTCAGCAGGTTCGCAATTAACCAGGTTGACATAACGCTCAAGTTCAGGCGCAGCGGATTTTTTCTCCCACATCAAATCCCGGTCGGGCGAACAGATGCGGTCGAAGTCACAATAGCGGCAGTTCTCTTTTCCATCCTTGCCCGGATTGGACGGGAAAAGACCGCCCTCAATACCGGCCGCGATAAGCTGCACCGTTTCAATAAAAGGCTTTTCCACCGCCGAAAGAGTTATCTCGCGTCTCTCGAACTTACCTTTAGTCGAAACAAACCAATAACAGGCTGTTATCTCGGATTGAGCGCCAAAACCCTGCCTCACGGCCATGGCGTAAACCGGCAGCTGCAAACGTCTTCCGCCATCCAGAGGTGTCTTTTTCATAGCGTAGTATGCTGAGGAACCGCCGGTTTTATAATCGATAATCATAAATTTACTGCCGTCAGGGTTGGAATCAACCCTGTCAATGAATCCGTGAAGGTTTATCTCCCTGTTATTGACTTGCAGTCTTACGGCTGGCAAGCCGCCTTGCCTTTCCATGCCAAAGGATTGTTCCAGATAGACCGGCTTCAGTCCACCAGTCGCCCGCAACTCACTATCCTCAGTCAGGAAAGCCACCAGGTCCTGTTCTATCTCTTCCATAGTCATCTTCCACATCAGGGGATGCCCGGTAATCCCTTCTTGTTCCAGTCGCTCGAATTCCTGATGCGCAATCTCGATCAACTGGGCTTCATGCCGGTTATCCCAGGGCACACCACCATCCGGCACCTGTCCCGACTCAACCAGGGGACGGAAAAAACGTTCCAGAATACGGTGGACCAGTGAACCGCGGTCCTTGGCCTGGATAATTATATTTTCCTCCGGTTTTTCATAAACCGGAATTTCCAGGACATGGCCAAGAAAGTAACTCATAGGGCAGCCGGCCCATTTTTCCAGCCTGGTGGGTGAGAAATGGCTGCAACCGGGGAGACCCATGAGGCGGCTCCTGCCAGCCAGGGAGGACAGGTTCCCATCCCAGGCCGAAAACTCGTAGCCGCGCCTGGCTTCTTCCATCTTGATCGCCCGTCCGGCTGCTGTATTTTCGGATAACAGAAAATGAGGCGCGGTGAACCGCTTGCCGGTCCTCCAGCGATTCAGACTGAACATATCATAATCATGAATATCCAGGGGCGTAAGTACCCCGGCAAAGCGCAGGGCGTGTTCTGAAGAACGGATTACAGAAAGCCAGGGCTTATCATCCAGTTTTTCTATTTCAGCAGAGTCCAGTGGAGTGCCGTTCAGCTTGCCGAGCTCGTTTAAAAACCAGGGCGATGGATATTGTCCGCGCTGAGCGGAGGCATCGGTCTGGCAGAAGGCCAGAATGCAGGTTCTTCCTGCGCCTAAAGCGTTCAAATAATGCCTGCGTTCCTTGAGGTTTCTCTCAGTTGATAGTGGTAAAACAGCGGAGATGTCCGGCAGTTGACGTACTTCATCAGGCAAAAGCGGGTCAATATGCGGGCGGGGGGGAAAAGCCCCTTCGGACATACCCGTGATATAGACGGTTTCAAAGTTCATTCCGGTTACCGATGATACAGGGCCTACAAAAACTCCTTCTCCTGTGATCCCGCTGCGGCCGGTGGTAATCTCAAGTGCGTTTCCCATCAGTGAGGTAAATTCATCAAGAGTGGTTCCGCCGGGTATCAAATCATCCAGGCTGCCAATCTGGCCGATGAGTTCCTTGACTCTCTCCAGAACTTTTTGCCTGTCCTCTGGCCAACTGGCAGGGCCGTAAGTGTACTGGTCAATCAGGCCAAGGAGCCATTCCGTAAAAGTACTGTGGGAACTTCTCGACTTTGGAACAGATATTGATACGAGTCTTTTTATCAATATCAAAAGCGCTTCAACCGACCTGGCCTCTTCTTTAAGTCCGTTCATTTCAGAGGGGCTGGTCTCTTCTGATATATCGAGGTTTTCAATTTTGTAAGCCAATCTGTTCCGGTATGCCTCCAGGCGCTGGAGCCACTGGTCTCTGCCTTTGACTATCCCGGCTTTGCGGGAAATCATTTCCCAGTTGGCCAGCTCTGCCTGGGCAGAAACATTAGCCGGCACGGCCCTGACCGGCGCTTCGGCTATCCAGTGCATCACGGCATCCCTGGCAAAACCATTGTTGATGACGTCTAACAAATGAATCACGAATTTGCCCGGGGGAGTATCCTTGAGCAGACCGGTGGCAGGCCCGGCAGAGGGAATACCGGCAGTTTTCAACTGGTGCAGAATGTAATCTGCATAGGGGTAAGAGTTATGGTAAAGAACGGCCGTGCGGTGAAAAGGGATTTTATTCTGGGCCTGGGACAGAATATGCCGGACGACCCATTTTACCTCTTCCTGGTAGTTGTGGGCGATAACCATCTGTTTAACCGGTGATGCAAGGTGGGTCGCGGGTGATGAATCCAGGCTATATCCCGGGTCCAATTTGAGGAGGAGGCCATTAAGCCGGGCATCGACCTCTTTTTCTCCGGTAATCCCCAGAACAAGGGCAGACCGTCCCGCTGCGTAAAGACCGGCAATCAGTCCGGTTTCAGCCGGAGACAAATCCGACACCAGGTAAAATATCACAGCACCCAGGTCGCTCAGTGCAACGGTTGCTACCGGTTGATCGAGACCGGCGGCAGCCTCCCTGGTAATTTCCTCCCGGGTATAATACCTGGCGGTCAGTTCTCTAACATCGCGATACCAGTTAACTACCTGCAAGCGCAAAGGGTCAAAAGCCGCCAGTTTTTCCAGGCTGTTTGGAGATAGAACATCCAGTTCCTGAAAGGCGGTCAGTAGAGATTTCTGCAACCTGGAGTTTTTGGCGATAACCCCTAGAGGTTGTTGGGCAGACATCTTTTCGGCGACATGTTGTATAGCCGCGGATTCAAAAAGGCTGGATAGGGGCGATTTTCCCTTGGCTGCCAGTATGGGTGAGCCCAGGTATTCTGCCAGGCGCGAGATAACCATGAAACGCACGTTGATAAGCCCCTTTTTCAGGCTTAACTTACGCCTGAGAGAAACCCCGGAGTAGAGTGATGGCACAATGACGGTCACCGGAGCGATCGGGTCATTACACTTCTCCGCCGTAATGAGTTCTTCGAGACGCTTCTCTGCCGAGGCACCGCATTGCTCAACGTATAGCTTCTTCAGGATGTTCTTCTCCTCAGGGTACCTGTCTTATTTACACATTGGTATCCTGGCAAATGAACTTCAGGAATCCCGGCGATATAATATATTAACCCGTTATGCTCACTTTTAAAATAACACTTATTTGCGACAACCCTGTGTCACAAATATTTGCTCATGACAGCCATGATCTATTCAATACATTTTTCGATCATCCAATTCCAACCATTTTTGCCAGAGTAATCGGGAGGTGGGATTATCATCATATACCATAGAAACCAATTGGTTCGACTCAGGAGTTAAGAATGCCCTGTAAAATGCCTGGTCGTCAAAACCAACAGCAGCCGCCTGTTCTGAGGTGCTGCCGTAATACACTTTAGTAATCCTTGCCCACATTATTGCCCCTAAACACATCGGACACGGATAACAGGTAGTATAAATCTCGCAGCCGCTCAAATCGTGGGTCCCCAGAGCGCTTTCAGCTTCTCGTATAGCGCATATTTCGGCATGGGCGGTGGAATCATGGGAAGAGATTACTCTGTTATGTCCTTTGCCTATTATTATGCCGTCTTTCACCACCACCGCTCCAAAGGGGCCTCCGTCGCCTGCCAGCATACCCTGTTCAGCTTCTTTGTAGGCCATATCTAAAAAGTCCGGCATCTTATTTCTCCAGGTCTAATTGTGTTATGGTTATTAATTTGTAGGTAAAGAGCAGTTTTAGCTAAAGTCTAATAAGATACCCTGGTGGTCCCGTCAGGCATGATAGGTCCCTGGTGAAAGTGGAAAGCTCCCATCCTGTAAAAAATCACAATGGCTATTACCCAGAGCATAACCACCAGAATGCCGAATGCCAATCCCGCAACTGCCATGCCCCGGCCTGTAATATTGGTATCTTTCCCCATTTGTTTAATGGCTACGGCCCCCAAAATAATCGCCAGGATAGCGCAGGGGTTAATGAATAACCCTATAATTCCCAAAACCAGCGAGGCTTGTGCCAAACCGCTTCTGCGTATCGTTCCCATCGTTGGCGGGTGAGATAATGATACCTGTTGATTCAACTTTTCACCGCATACCTGGCAAAATTTATTATCCGTAAGATTTTCTGATCCGCATCTTGTACAATACACTGGTTTATAAACTCCTCTGCCTTTTCACCTTGATTATACCTGAATTGATTCAATATTCGGAGTCAATGACTGGATTTAGGTATAAAGAAGGCTAAACCTGTTGATATAAGAGAGACCATCACCAAAATGCCGAAAATAACACTGAAGCTTCCTGTAACATCCAAAATTTGGCCGGAAATAATAGGTCCTGCCACCGCTCCGATGTAACCAAATGCGACCACTATTCCACTGGCTGCCCCCGCTCGTTCTGCCGGCGCAAATTCTACCGGTAAAGTGATTAACGTGTTAAAGCGCAGTACATTCACGAACCCGGCTGTAGCCATAATCAACCAGACTGAAAATCCGGATGCATATAATATTCCCGCTGACAGAAAAGCATAGACCAGGCTGGGTATCCAGATGAATAATTTTCGTGGGAGGTTGAATTTTACGGCCAGCAGTGGAACCAGTATTACTGTCGGAATACTTACCCAGAGCATAATCGAGGTTGTCAGTCCGGCAGAACTGGCGCTAGCCCCTTTTTCCATTAGATAGGTGGGGATCCAGCCGGACCAGCTGTAAAAAATGAAATTATGCAGGAATAGCAGGACGGCTAGCAGCCATAATATTTTATTCTGGAATAACCCCTTTGTATTTTGGGCAGGTGCTTTTTCAGTAACTATTTTACTGCTTGTTCGTGGCGGCTCTGATACCAGTGCCCACCATAAAACTGTTGCGATCAGTAAAGGAACACTCCAGATATAAAAAACGCCCGAGTAGGTATTGGTCAGGGGGTAAATCAAGGGAACGGTGATGGCCAGTGCCACGCCGATGCCGGCCATGACGCCTCCCCCATTCAGGATTCCCATCATCAGGGGCGTTTGCCTGGGCTTACCCATTGCTCTGGCCAGTTTAGGCAGGTTAGTAAAAGAAAATCCCAGTCCAAGCCCCAAAATAAGCGAAAATAGAAAAAGGCTCAAGTAGCTGGTGGCACTTCCCCTGAGCACAGCCCCGATAAGCGCCAGGATAGCTCCGATCCCGATGGCTCTTTTAATACCGATCTTATCTGCAATAATACCTGCCGGTATGGCTGCCAGGGCTAGCATGATTATTGGGCCACTGAACAGCAGGCCTACCTGAAAATGAGAAATGGCAAAGTTTTTAGTCAGAATAGGTTCCATCTGTGGGATAGCAAATAGCGGCGCCCAGATGGAAAAGGTTAAAAATACAGCTAATACCAGCTGTTTCCAACGCATTTTGTGGTTATTTTCCATATACACTACACGGGTAAAAACCCGGGGAGAATCTCTAATATTTAATGTTATTATAGGCTTATTGCCGGTGATCACAAAATTTCCCTGATTATATATAAATTAGGCTCTTATCGGTACACTAAATATTTGCCGAAAGAGAACGTACCTGAACTGCAGTCGATATGGGATGAAGCCAGGCAATACATTGAATCTGGCCACTCGTATCAGGATTGATAGTATTGCCCTGTACGGGGGGACCGAAATTCCTCAATCATTTCAATTTTGGCGATGAATGGTGGCACGATTTAAAGCTGCTAAATGAAACCCCAGGAGCTACTTGTGCCATTTATCCCAGGTTAGTCAAGAAACAGGGCAAATCGCCCCTGCAAAATCCCGGGCATTGAAGCCTGATTCTGGACTTCACCTCATTCATTGGAATCCAAATCCTATTTTCGATCGCAAAATTCATAAATCATAGATCATTAATCATATCGAAAAAACCCCGGGGCCGTCGTGTCTGAAATGACTTTAAGAGCCTGATTAACCCCGGAAATAAATTATCGCATTTTCCGATTTATGGGTATTTTACAATTTAGCTTCAAAAAGCTGGAACACCTTATTGTTAGAAAATTTTTACTTTTTGTAACCTTTTTGTAACCTTTTATTTCTTGAATAATAATCATGAAAAGGATTAAGATAAGCAAAACAAATAACTTATTTCTAAAAGTTAAATTTTTATCACGCCAAATTCATGGCCTAACAACTGGGATAATCGATCTCTCAGGTGTTGATTGCTTGTTTAAGTTATAAATTAAATACGAGATAAAAAGGCTACCAGGAGGAATAAGTATGCGGAAACTATTTTATCTTATCGCTTTATTATCACTGATCATTAATTTAGCTGGCCCCACTGTTGTACATTCCGCAACTTCCCCAACTTACACAAATCTATATACAGGCAATACCGTCGGATTGATGGTAAATGATTCCAGCAGGGCATATCCTGGCTACACCCTGCTGGCTCCCAAGCAATACAAATCCACATATCTGATTGACAACCAGGGCCAGGTGGTCCATACCTGGTCAGGCAGTTCGTACTCACCCGGGCAATCTGCCTATCTCCTTGAGAACGGACATTTATTGCGGCCTGCGGCGGTCAATAGTAGCTCGCCAGCTTCCGGAGCTGGAGGCGGTGGAAGAGTAGAGGAATTCGATTGGGACGGCAACCTGGTATGGTCTATGGACTATTGTACTGACACCTATGCGCAGCATCACGATGTCTGGCCATTACCTAACGGCAATGTCATTATGTTGGTCGCGGAGTATAAAACCACTGCTGATGCTGTAGCCGCGGGATGTGACCCGGCCAAACTTACAAAACTTACGGGTGGATACCTGCTTCCTGATACAGTGGTAGAGGTACAACCCAACAGAGTGACCGGAGTTGGCGGTACCGTTGTCTGGCAATGGAAGGTATGGGACCACCTTGTCCAGAACTTCGATAGCAGCAAGGATAACTATTATGGTGTAGACGGTGTAGCCAACCATCCCGAACTTATCGATATCAACGGATCGCAGGTCTCCGTTTCCTGGAACCATATGAATTCTATTACCTACAATCCTGCTTTTAATCAGATCATGGTCAGTGTTCATAATAATAGTGAAATCTGGGTTATCGACCACAGCACGACTACCGACGAGGCAGCAGGGCACACCGGAGGACGGGGTAAGGGCGGCGACCTTCTCTACCGCTGGGGCAACCCTGCCCAATACGATGTTCCTAATGCAACGAGGGCCATTTATGTATCGCACTGCGCTAGTTGGATACCCCCCGGTTGTCCTGGCGCCGGTGACATTACGTTTTTTCATAACGGCCTGGGCCGCGGTTATTCCACAGCCGATGAAATCACGCCTCCTGTAGATGCTAATGGAAATTATAGCTTGACCGCTGGCAGTGCCTTTGGACCCACAAGCCTGACCTGGACTTACGTGGCAACCCCGCCTACAGCTCTATATGACGACGCTATTTCCAGCGTCCAGCGTCTGCCCAACGGGAATACACTTATCGATTCCGGCACACACGGCAGGATTTTTGAGGTTACTCCGGCCGGAGAAACCGTTTGGGAATACGTGAATCCTGTGGTGGCTGCCGGACCTTTGGGGCGAACTGATGCCATACCTGAAGACAAACAGCCCGGTGAATATCAGAACCAGGTGTTCAAGGCGCTGCTCGAAGGCGCCCCGAAGATGGCGATAGCGCTTTGCAGGATCCTGGCCAGGCGCGTCCAGATGCTCAACGCCACCAGGGGCGTGAAGTTCCAGAACCTCGACAGGTTCAAGATAGACCCGAAGGTGTGCGGCATGATCCCGGCGAACGTGCAGCAGCAGTACCGGCTCATCCCGCTGGACTATTCCGAAGGCGTGCTCGCTGTCGCGACCCCCAACGTGCAGAACGCGATGGGGTTTGACGCCGTGCGCCGGATCTTGCCGGGGGTCAGGATAAGCCCGGTGCTGGTCTCCGACGAGGACTACCAGAGGTTCAACAGAAACCAGGCGCAGGCTGGTGCGGCCGCGATCCCGGCAAAAAAGCGGCAGATGAACATCC
>Ga0114951_10002889_pt1 | contig 18704 bp, 19 predicted proteins | sample AM7aDNAmetaG_FD_88677 | JGI IMG/M metagenome (GOLD analysis project Ga0114951, IMG submission 88677) | Freshwater microbial communities from Finland to study Microbial Dark Matter (Phase II) - AM7a DNA metaG | ecosystem: Environmental > Aquatic > Freshwater > Lake | place: Finland: Lake Alinen...
AGAAAACCAGCGGGGTTGAGATGCAACCTATATCTGAACAGGCCTTCAGCTTGCTTGGTGAAAGAATGGAACCCACCGGTAAAGTATTTGAAGGGCTGAAATATTCCGCTTATGCCAACCGGCACCTTTTCCAATGGATTGGGGCGGCCGGTATCACAAAACAAATTACCTTCCATTGTTTCAGGCATACTTTTGCAACCCTGCAATTAAGTAAAGGAACTGATATTTATACCGTTTCAAAAATGCTTGGCCACCGGGATTTGAAAACTACCCAGCGTTATGCAAAGATCATTGATAAAACGAAACGGGATGCAGCCGATAAGATACAACTTGATTTCTAAAGCTTAACTACAATGATAACCGACAAAATAAAAGGGCTGTTTCAGTTTATTGTCTTTCTAAACTCGAATATCGAAAACTTTAAACAGTTTGATAACGAGGTTAGTGAACTATATTTACTAAATGAGGAACGTAATAAATTAAACCCCCGAACTAATTTTGCTGATAAGCTCAAAGTTGACGAGTTACAAGCTAAAATAGAGGACAAATTCAAGGTAATTGAGGAACATATAATACAACCAATACGGGCTAAAGTATCTGAATTTCATATTTGCGACTTGAACAAAACCGAAACACTTTGGAACTGGAGTATTTCAGAAATTCTTAACCTTAAAGAAAATTTCGGCAAAGAAGATATCCCTGAAATACTGTTACATAAAATCAAATACCTTGAATTTAGAAAAGAAACAAACTGTACTTATTTTCAGGACTTTTTCTTTTCTGATTTAGATAGAATACTTAAGGAACTGTTCGATTTTTTCAACGAAAGTAAGGAAAGTGAATTTGAGGCATTTGAAACAAAACCTATTCAGGTAAACAGTATTAGCGAAGCGGTTGAGCAATTTCAGAAAGGGAACAAAAAACTTATCTTACCTATTGATTATTCGCACCCCTCTAAAGTTCAACAGACCAACAATGAAGCCTTTCCACCTCAACAAAACAATAAGGTTACCCCAACCCTGCCCGAAATAAAACCAATGTTCATACCTGAAGCAATTGAAACGATATTCAATATACTGAAGGATCATTTCAGCCCCGAACAGCAGCCCCCGCTTAAAGAAATACTGAAAAGCGGAAATAATGCCAGCGAACTTTTGCTTTTTAAAGGGAACGGGAACCGTTTAGCCGATGCCTTCAAACAACTTTTTGAAAAGGATTTCATTACCGGGTGCCAAAAAAAGGAACTTCAAAAGTGGATCTTCACTAATTTCCTATGCTTAAAGGAACGAAAACCGGCAAATTACAAAACCCGCACCCTGGAAGATATTATTTCAGGAAACAAAGCCCCATGTAAGAAACCGCTGTTCATAATTGAACGGAATAAGTTAACAGGCGAACAATTGATAAGAAAAACTTAAAATTCCGTACGGGTTTTATACGGGTTGCAAGCGGCCGTATTGTAACCCACCAAAGCACCCCCATACTATTGCAGCAAGTTTCACAATTTAAACTTGTTAGCAATGGAAAACTTAACATTCAATGAATTACCGAAGGCCGTTACCCAGCTATTCAATAAGCTGGAAGCAATTGAACGGTTACTTCAGGAAAAAACTACTGACACCCAGCCGGAAACCCCGGTTTGGTTTGATCTGATCCAACTTTGCGATTACTTACCCGACAAGCCAGCCCTTGCCACAGTTTACAGTTATGTTCACACCGGAAAAATACCCGTTCATAAAGGGGCTAAAAAACTTCGGTTTCTTAAATCTGAAATTGATTCCTGGCTGATGGAAGGCCGAAGGAAAACGGTTGCTGAAATTTCCGCTGAAGCTGATACCTACATTAAAAAGAAAAGGGGGTAAACCATGCAGGAACGATTTACACCCCAAAATTCTTTACCAAACTCACAGATCAAAGGTACTGAATTAAAACAGATTACAATTGATTTTGAAGGTGAAAATTCCGGTACCGGGAACACAACCCCGGCCGATTATTTGCCCACCTCTGAACCGGTGAAGATACCAGCCGTTAATCCGATTGATACCGTTAACTGGGATGAAGATATACTGAACGAAACCGAACGCCTGGTTCAGCAATGTCATAAAGCTGAAGAAAATATTGGTTTGCTTACCGTAAAGCCTGCAAACCAATGGATAAAGGAAGCCAGCACTTGCCCAATTCCTAAAATGCTATTAGGCGAATTTTGGTTTGAAGGTGAACTTTGTTTCTTATTTGCCGATACCAATACCGGTAAATCAATTGCAGGCGTTCAAATTGGCGATGCAATAAGCCGGGGCGAACATATACCCGGTTTTCCAATGGAAGCGGAAATTCAGGCGGTTTTGTATTCTGATTTTGAACTTTCAAAAAAGCAGTTCGAAGGCCGGTATTCATTAAACTACGAGCAGCCATACAGATTTAGCGAAAACTTCCATAGGGCTGAAATTAGCCCTGATGCCGAAATTCCTGAAGGGTATAAAGGTTTTGAAGATTACCTGATTTTTTCGATAGAAGAAACGATAATTCAAACGGGCACAAGGGTTTTGATAATTGATAACCTTACCTATTTAAATGCAGAAAATGAACGGGCAAAGGATGCCTTGCCATTGATGAAAAAACTGAAAACCTTAAAAAGTAAATATGGGCTTTCTATTTTGGCATTAGCACACACCCCGAAACGGGATTTATCAAAACCAATTACCCGGAACGATTTGGCAGGAAGTAAAATGCTGATAAACTTTTGTGATTCCGCTTTCACTATTGGCGAAAGCAGCCAGGATAAAAATTTGCGGTACCTGAAACAAATTAAGGTTAGGCAAACAGAATTTCGTTATGATTCTGAAAATGTTATGGTTTGCATAATTGAAAAACCTTTCAACTTTTTACAATTCCGATTTCTGAATTTCGGAACCGAACAGGAACATTTGAAAGCGATAAGCGAAGGCAAAAAATGGGAACTTGAAAACAGTATCAAAGATTTACTGAATGCTGATCCAACCCTAACAGCTTATGCCATAGCTAAACAGCTATGTAAAGATGAAAGCAAATTCAGCAGTTTTAAGGTTAAAGTAAACCGGATTGTAAAAGGGATTAGTAACATTTAGTAACAATAGAAACACTTGTTACCAATGTTACTATTTGTTACTAGTAACACTTTAGAAACATTTAGTAACAATGTTACCAATGATTTAAGGCACTCCAAAAGCAACAGAAATGAACGAACACAGGTACACTTTAGAGAAATACAAAGGAATAAATACCCGGCACACTTGCCCGGCCTGTAAGCAAACTCGATGCTTTGTATTTTATATTGATACCCAGACAGGTAACCACCTTGCCCCCAGCGTTGGCAAGTGTAACCATTTTACAAATTGCGGGTACCATTACAAACCGAAGCAGTATTTTCAGGATAACCATATTTCAATTGATACCACACAGGCGAAGGCATACAGCAAGCCGAAACCCACCCCACCCCGGCCGAAGTTGCTTTCTGTTATTCCTGATGAAATGGTTACAGCCAGCCTTCAGCAGCAATTTTACCAGGCGAACAACTTTATAAAATTCCTAAATGATCTGTTCGGGGCTGAAGTTGCCAGCCAATTGATAAACCTTTACTGTATTGGTACTTCGAAGCATTGGCCGGGGGCTTCGATATTTTGGCAAATGGATTGCACGGCGAAGGCAAGAACCGGCAAAATAATGCTTTACAGCCCCGTTACAGGCAAGCGGGTAAAGGAACCCTTCGATCATATTACATGGGTACATTCAGCCCTGAAATTGCCTGATTTTGAGTTACAGCAATGCTTATTTGGCGAACACCTTTTAAGGGATAAAACAAAGCCGGTTGCCATAGTGGAAAGTGAAAAAACGGCCATAATTGCCAGCGTATATTTACCCCAGTTCATTTGGTTGGCAACAGGTGGAAAGCAAGGTTTGAATGCTGAAAAATGCCGGATCCTGGCAGGGCGAACCGGGGTACTGTTCCCTGATCTGAAAATGTTTGATGCTTGGAACAGCAAGGTAAAAGAAATACAAACCCTTGCCCGCTTCAAAGTTTCCGATTTGCTGGAACAGAAGGCAACCGAAGCAGAACGAACGGCCGGTTTAGATTTGGCTGACTACCTGTTAAGGTTTGATTACCTGAAATTCAGGCACCCGGAACCGATGCCAGCAGAACAACCGGAACCCATACCCCAACCGGAACAACCGGAAACCATACAGCCGGTAAAATTCAATGTTCCTGATGGGTACACCTTTCCAGGCAAAAAACCACAACCCGAAAATTGGAACCTTCAAATAGATGAACTGAAAACCTTTTTCAAAACCATTACACTGCCAGGCGAACCGGTTAAACTTAACCCCGTGGAAACGATTTTGAACATGGTAAAATTCATTGATGGCCATTTGGCGGTTGTGGAGGCTAACAACGGTAAACCAACCTTCCTGCCATACCTTGAACGGTTGCAGGAACTGAAACAGTATTTAAACATAAACTTGAATTGATATGAAAACAAAAGATTCTGAAGCACTTGAAAGCTATTTCAAAACCGAAAACGAACATTGGAACGGGTATGCTTTTAAAATACTTTGCGAAGTTTTGCAGCAAGGGCAATTTGAAAACCCTGAAATTCCTTTGCAGTTGTTTGATTTTGCCAATGGTTCACTTTGTGAATTTCATAAAACCCCAATGAAAGCGGTTCAGGTTTTCGAAGCGGAAATAAGCAAATTCAAACTGAACCCCAGCCAAACCCTGTTTATTTATGAATGTGTATGTAAGTTTTTGGAAAATACTGATTTTGGCGAACAGGATTTAACCCCGGTTTATAAGCTGATGCAAAGCCAATTAAAAAAACTGAAAACTGAAGCCGGGGCTTTGATACCCTTAACCAAAAACATTCGGGAAACACTTAAGGAATTGATGCAAAAAGAACTTGAACAATTGCCCGAAACCATGAAGGAACTTGAACCGGTGCAACGGCTGAACATACTTTGCAAGCTGATGCCCTTTATCTTACCGAAGGTTGAAAGCGTTACCCATGATCTGAACGAACCGGATAAAACCGGCCTGAAATGGTAATGTACCCGAAGATAAAAAGCAATGTTCCCTAAAGATTTAGGTTGTTTTCAAAATAAATTCCGATGCCAACCCTATACAACGATTGCCACACAATAAGCATTGCAAATTTGAAGCGATGGGAATACCTTAACCCTGATGAAAGCAAAAACGGTGTGATAACCTGGAGTAGAAACGGGAACGAAATAGCCAGTATACGGATTGCAACAAACATGAACCCCGAAAGCCCTATATTGCAACTTGATTACCGCTATAATGACACCCCGGTAAACTACCAGGTTGAACTTGTTTCAATATCTTCCAATTTAGGCAAAGGGGTTATTTGGTACTTCCTTTGCCCTGCCACCGGTAAGCGATGCCGAAAACTGTATTTGGTTGGCGGCTATTTTTACCACCGTTCAGCCTTCAATGGTTGCCTGTATGAAAAACAAACATACAGCCACCGGATAAGACTAATGAGAAATTCTTTTGATTTGGCTTTCCTTATTGATCACATTAACGAACAGATTTACAGCAAGCATTTCAAACAGCATTACCGGGGGCAACCTACAAAGCGGTATTTGAAATTGATAAACCGGATCGAAGCAAGGAAAATGATTTCAGTAAAGGATCTTTTGAACTGGTAAACTTTTTAGCGATGATTTTATGCAAGTCGCTACGCGGGCGCATGAAGATTTTTAACAAGTCGTAACGTGCGTATAGGAATGAAGCATTTAGTAAGATCAAATAGGTACTTCACAAGAATCAGAATAACCTAACAAATTTTCAAACAGGCATTTTCACGATTTACTGTATCAAATACTGTATCAACTCAATTTGATTGAGCCTCCACAAGCCTTTATTTACAGCACTTTACAGATATTTCTCTCTTGCCTTATAAGCTATACCAGAAATAAATAAGGCTACCAATTATCTTTTGCCTTTTTGCTTTTAAGGATATACTCCTTTAAACTGAAAACTGATTTGTCGATATTGGTTTCAGTTTCGGCAAGAACTTTGTTTTTCGACATTATCGACTTTTCGAATAGCATTTCACCGCTTCCTGAACTGTAATATGAAAAATCTGAATAGGTGTACCTGAATTTATTGTCTTTAAATTCCAAAACAAGTGTATGCTTGATCCAGCCTTGTTTCATGAACAACCCAGTTGAAAAGTTGCCCTTCAAAATAATCCTTCCTGTTTCTTCATCCTTCAGCTGAATCGCATCGTTGGCGGATTTATAGTTTAGTGCGATCCATTCAACCGCTTTCTTAAAAATCTGCCCCTTTGCCATGCTATCTATTTCAACAGTAGCCTGTTTAGTATACTTTCCTGTTTCTTCATCGATTTTTAAACCTTGACCCAAAAGAACTTTTGGCAGTATGAAAACTAAAAAGATTCCGGTAAGTAGGGTTTTCATGATTTGAAGTGTTTGTTTTTCATGGCCATTAACTTTTTTACCAATTCTCTTTGGTTGCACTTGGTGTTTTTATGTACTTCCCATAACTATCAACAATACCCTGCAATTCTTTCTTGAGTGATGCCATCATTTCAGTTAATTTGGCAGCAGGCATACCTCCTACCGTCTTTGTTGTATTTTCAGTAGGTTCAATAAGTGGCCAAACATTACCTTCACAGGTTGCAGAAATACAAATGAGGTTGTCAATCACTAATTTATATTTACCCTCTTTCATTAGAAATTTCACTGTATAGGAATACTTATAATGATGAGGGTGTAACAAAAAAGTGTAATCTTGAGAAGAAACACCTTTTACTAAAATCATTCCTGCTTCCTTGTCGTCATTTTGGATAACATTTTGGGCGGATTTCCAAAATTCAGCAATAAACATTTTTGTATCAGAATAAATCTGTGCTTTAGTTTTTGCTACGGAATCAACTTTGTCCCATTTAAAATCTGTTTGGGCAAACCCTCCCATGAAAATAACCAACAGGATTGCAGTTAAAAATGATTTCATGATTTTGTGATGTTAGTGGATTATCAAAGGTATGTTTTTAAACTGAAGGATCGGGTATTTACCAGGTAACAACGTGGAGGCAAAAACCCTGTATTCTGCAACTTTTGTACCCTATTTGTACCCTATTTTTGCAACTGTTTGAATATCAATTCATGTTACTTTCTGCATCGGAAAGTGAGGAGGCTCTTCTGGCCATTTATCCTCGGTACCAAGTCGTTTCTCTTTACTGTTTAGAAAAACACCTATCTTTGGAGATGGATGGATTCACGCAGGGCTTTTTATCATGAGTAAAAATCTTTTAATTGGATTAGAATCAAGACTGTCTGAGCTTGAAAGACAGAACACGGAGTTAATATTCGAAAGAGATAAAGCATTAGCTTTTGCCGAAGAAGCCCTGAGAAAAAGTGAGGCTCGTTTGCAAGAAGTAATCGCCACTAAGGATAAGATATTTTCAATTATTGGCCATGACCTCAGGAATCAGTTAACGAGCATTCTGGGTTTCAGTGAACTTCTGAACGAACAAGTCCTTGAACTGGATAAGAAATCGATTGAGCAATTTTCTGAAATCATATATTCCTCGGTAATTAATATCAATAAATTATTGGATAACCTTCTTGATTGGTCAAAATTACAGGGGGGTAAAATCCCTCTGTTACCCAAGAAAATCAATTTGAATCATCTGGTTCAAAATGAACTTCAGGTTATAAAGAATAGCGCTGACCATAAAACCATCAGCCTTGAAGGGAAAATCAATAGCGACATTGTGCTTACTGCTGATGAAAATATGCTGAAAACCTGTTTGAGAAATCTTATTGGGAACGCCATTAAGTTTACTCCACGAAATGGTAAAGTTGAAGTATTTGCTGAAGTCAAGGATTCCCAGATCGAAATTTCAGTGGCAGACAATGGAATTGGCATATCTCCAGAATACAAGGCCAAACTTTTCAAAATTGAAACCAGCTTTACTACCCGGGGTACGGAAAATGAAAGAGGTACCGGAATGGGATTATTGCTGTGCAAGGAATTTGTTGAAAAACATGGCGGCAAAATCGGAGTGGAGAGTCAGAGCGGCAAAGGAAGCAGGTTCTTTTTCACTATACCCTGCCAGGACACACCTATTTTCGCCATCAATTTAGCTTAAATCCAATGGAACTGAGTTTGAAACCCAACGTTCTGATTGTCGACGATATCCCGGAGAACCTGTTCCTTTTTGAAAGTATTTTAAAACCTCTGGATGTTAACTTCATCCTAGCAAATTCTGGCCTTGAGGCAATATCAAGAATAAAAAATCACGAGATTGCACTGGCACTGATTGATATTCGTATGCCTGGCATGGATGGGGTTGAATTGGCTACAAGAATCCAAAACGATATTGAAAGAGAATTGGTTCCGATTATTTTTATCACCGGACAGGTTCAGGATGAAATCGAACTGGATTATTATTACAAATCGGGAGCCGTTGATTTTATTTTGAAGCCCTTTCGAAGCAATATTCTTCTGAGTAAAGCGAAGATATTTCTAGAGTTATACCGTCAAAAGCAGCAAATACGGGAGAATCAACTCCAGCTTGAGCAGACAGTAAAGGATCTGGCGTCAAGTAACATTATGGTAAGGGAGTCAGAGAACCTTTACCGCACTTTGTTAAATGCTTCTCCCGAGGGTATCATCATCATGGATACCAAAGGAAGAATTACTGAAATTTCTGACATCATCCTTGAATTGTTCGGGGCCAAGAATAAAAATGAGTTTATCGGGGTTTTGTTTTATCATTTTATACCTCATGATGAATTAAAGAAGATGAAAGATATTCTGAACCGTACCAGGTTAGAAGGATTGGTACAGGATGTAGAATTTCTTCTCACCAGAAAAAACCAGTCACAGTTTATTTGCGAGCTTAGCACAACTTTAATTCAGGAGGTTGATGGCAGACCCAAAGCTTTTATGGCCATTATCAGGGATATTTCGCAACGGAAGAAAGTTGAGCAACAGCTCATCCGGACCGAACGAATGGTGAGCCTGGGTGAAATGGCTGCTGCAATGGCTCATGAAATCAATCAACCATTACTTTCAATATCTCTGAGTGTTGAAAACATGTTTTCGAGAATTAACCAGTCAAATCTGGTTGATGACAAATACTTTCAGAACAAGTCGGAGAGAATTTTTGAAGACATTACCAGAATAGGAAGAATCATCGATCACGTTAGGGCATTCTCAAGTGATCAGGACGATTACATTGCAACGAATTTCGACTTGAACGAGAGCATTCAAAATGCAGTATCACTTATATATGAGCAGTTTAAGCATCATGGAATTGATCTGATTATTAACCTCGATCAGACCATTCCTGCAATAACCGGCAACACCTACCGCTTTGAACAGGTAATTCTAAACTTCCTTACCAATGCGAAGGATTCTTTCGAAGACAAAAAGAGGAAAACCAAATCCGAGTTTCAGAAAGTTATTGAAGTCAGGACCTATCATGATGAGGTTGCAAATTGCGTAGAGATTAAAGATAATGGTTGTGGTATCAGGCCAGAAGATATTCATCGGGTAATGCTTCCATTCTTTTCAACAAAAGGTGTTGGCAAAGGAACAGGTCTCGGTCTTTCTATATCCTTCGGTATCATCAAAGAACTTGATGGTAATATTGAAATCGAAAGCGAATTGATGACCGGTACAAAATTCCGAATCACAATACCATTCGCGGGAAAAAAACAAAAATAGATTGACAAAAGCTCCATATTTCTGAATCATGAATAAACTCAGTGTCCTTATCCTGGATGACGAAAAACGATTTACAGAAGAATTAACTGAATTCCTGCAGGATTCGGGTTTTCAAGCTTACGAGGCCCACACAGGGGCACAGGGATTAGCAATCCTGAAAAAAAATTCCATTGATTTGCTAATCCTTGATGTTCGGTTACCTGGGGTTGATGGATTAGATATTTTAAAAGAGGTTAAGGTCAAGTATCCCCACACTGAAGTGATTGTGGTTTCAGGTCATGGTGATATGGACACTGTAATTAAAGCGATGAGACTTGGGGCAATGGACTATCTTCGAAAACCATTCCGTCACATCGACATCAGAATAGCCATCGAGAGGACCGAAAAGTTCTTGTTATTGCAGCGTCGCGTGAAATTAGTTGAAGAACGCAATTCTTTAATTTCCAAAAATTTAGAAGCTAGAATAGAGCGACATTTTATTGGGGCAAGTCCACAGATTCTTGAAGTTTTGGATTTAGCCATGACTGCCGCAGAATTTCCTGACACCAACGTACTTATTACCGGGGAAAGTGGCACTGGAAAAGAGAATATTGCCAGAATAATCCATTTTGCGAGCCAAAGGAAGGACAATATGTTTTGTGCTGTAAACAGCAGTGCGATAACAGATACCTTGCTGGAAAGCGAATTTTTCGGACATAAAAAGGGCTCATTTACAGGGGCATTGATCGATAAAAAAGGATTTTTCGAAATCAGCGATCAAGGCACATTATTTTTAGATGAAATAGCCGATATGCCTTTAAATCTTCAGGCAAAAATGTTGCGAGCCATCGAAGAGAAAAAAGTAACACGTGTTGGAGATACTCAGCCGATATCAACCGATTTCAGAATAATATCTGCTACTAATCATGAATTGGACAAACTGGTTGATGAGAAAAAATTCCGTTTAGATCTTATCCACCGGCTAAATACCTTACATATTCATATTCCGCCTTTGCGCGATCGTTTGGAAGATATTGAACCCCTTCTGATCTATTTTGCTGAAGATTTCACCACCAAATTCAATAAGCCACTCTCCCCTATTGATAAGGATGTCATTCCATTTTTAAAATCCTATGATTTTCCGGGAAATGTGCGGGAATTGAAAAACCTGACTGAGCGAGCGATTATTCTTAGTCGTGGAAACCCGATCGGAGTGAAGGATTTTCCGGTAAAAACAAAAACAAAAGCCACTTTGACCAGTGAAACTGCAAACCTCAATCTGGAGGAGAACGAGGTTGAATTAATCAGGCTTGCCATGTATAATTGCAACAATAATCAAAACGCTGCTGCAAAGGCTTTGGGAATTCAAAGGATGGCATTGGCACGTAAGATGCAAAAGTATAACCTCAACCTGAGTGTAACTAAAGATCGAAAATAAGCATCGCTCATAAGTGAGCATCAGCAAACTTATTTTCTACAATTCATCAATTTGGTAATTCGCTAATCTTCTGCGATTTACAAAATGCTTTGACTGAATAGCATGCCCCATATGCTTTCTGGCACACCCTTTGAATTCGCAAGTCAAATTCATGAGCTAATTATAAGGATTGAATGGCAGCAGAAGTAAAAAAGCTCGGCAAGGCAGTTACAACTCCAGGTAAAAAGAGTGTAACCACTTTTCAGCAACATTTAGACGACGTGACTGAAATCTTAAACAATTTCCAGCGAACCCTAGATTTATTCAAAGATGACCAACTGGATAAACTGACTGAACTGCAAACTGAAGTAGCCTATTTACCAAGGCAACTGGAGGTTCACCAAAAAGAACAGCTAAAATCATATCAATTGATGATCACTGGAATCTACGAATCAATATCGCAAATTCAGGAGGAAGTGGAAAACATTGAAATATCAGCAGTGGTTTTACTTAGAAGCCTTAAAATTAAACCTGATCAGATTGTTTCCGATGCAATCAAAAAAGACAACAGATACGGATTTGATATGGAAAGCACTATGAAGAAAGGTCTCACTCTTGAAGAACGTGTGCTTAAGTACATCGACATGCACTGCACAGGGATAAAAATTTCCGATATGGAATCTCCGTTCGGTGAAACTAGAATGAGAATAGGCTTCGTCGTCAAGAAACTTCTCGACGAAGAGAAAATTCAAAAGATTGAAAACCTATATTTTCCTGTAAAATAGCAACCCGTTTATTAAAATTGATTCTTTTTCGTCTACTTTGCAGACTGCAATATGGACGATACTTACAGAACGATTCAATCTGCCTCTGAAGGATTATTCAAGGATAAAGGTAGCCGGTTTATATCCAAAGCTTACCCGGTTGAATCGGTTGAACAGGTTAAAGAAATTCTCGCAACGCTCCGAAAAGAATACCACGATGCCCGGCACCATTGCTATGCTTACCGTATAGGGCCGGGAGACAATATATATAGAGTCAACGATGATGGGGAACCTGCCAACAGCGCCGGAAAACCAATTCTCGGACAAATTCAATCGCATGAACTCACTAATGTACTGATTGTTGTTATCCGGTATTTTGGAGGCATTTTACTGGGTGTTGGCGGACTGATCAATGCCTATCGCTCCGCAGCAAAAGAAAGTCTGGAAAACAATACTATCATCACTAAAACATTCAACAGCCGGATAAAAATCCGCTTTCCCTACATGGCCATGAATGATGTCATGCGACTGATTAAGGATTCCAGGGCTGAAATTGTCAATCAGGAATTCGCTATGGACTGCGAAATTCTCCTGGAAATCAGGACCGGAGCCTCCGAAAGTTTATTTAATCAACTTAAACATATCGATTTCGTTGAACCACTGATAGATATGTTGTGAATAAAAAACTCATAATATCCTTTCCTGCGGATATAAGATGTATCAAGGTTAGGTTAATTTTACCAAAGTACGCATCCAAATAGTCACAGTCCTATGAAAAACAGAAGTCTGGTATCCATTACTGATTATAATCAGGAGGAGATGCTGCAGATCCTTGATCTTGCAGCTGAGTTTGAAAAAAAGCCCAATCAGGATATTCTGCACGGGCATGTGGTAGCTACCCTGTTTTTTGAGCCATCCACACGAACCCGGCTCAGCTTTGAGTCCGCGGTCAACCGCCTGGGAGGCAGGATAATCGGGTTTTCGGATTCATCATCATCCAGTGTATCCAAAGGAGAAACCCTGAAAGATACCATTCTGACTGTTTCGAACTATAGCGATCTGATTGTGATGCGCCATCCTCTGGAGGGAAGCGCCAAGTATGCCAGTGAGGTGTCGCCGGTACCAATCATTAATGCCGGAGATGGAGCTCACCAACATCCAACACAAACCTTGTTGGATATGTATTCGATACGCAAAACACAGGGCAGGCTTGATAATCTTAAAATTTGCATGGTGGGTGACCTGAAATACGGAAGGACCGTCCATTCACTTCTGATTGCCATGGCTGATTTCAATCCGGTTTTTATTTTCATTGCACCCGAGGAGTTGAAAATGCCAGAAGAGTATAAAATCCTTCTCGACAATAAGGGAATAGAATACTATGAATACAAAGATATTGCCGACAAGATGGATGATGCAGATATTGTTTATATGACGCGTGTTCAAAAGGAAAGGTTCTCTGATCCACTGGAATATGAGAAGGTTAAAAATGTCTATATTCTTAGAAATTCCATGCTTGATAAAACCAAGCCATCAATGAAAATTCTTCATCCATTGCCTAGAGTGAATGAAATTAATTACGACGTGGATACCAATTCTAAAGCATATTACTTTCAACAAGCTCAGAACGGCGTTTACACAAGAATGGCTATCATTTCGAAAATCTTAGGTGTTAAGTAATTCCAATATATCATGGAAACTAAAAAAGAATTAAAAGTTAATGCCATCAAAAACGGCACCGTTATAGATCATATACCATCATCGAGCCTGTTTAGTGTCATTAACATATTGGGCCTTAATAAGATTGGCCAACAGGTAACCTTTGGTTTTAACCTCGAAAGCAAGAAATTAGGCAAGAAAGCTATCATCAAAGTTGCTGATATCTTCTTCAAGGATGAGGAAATCAATAAAATCTCCCTTGTTGCGCCTGACGCGAAATTGAATATTATTCGCGATTATGAAGTTATCGAAAAGAGAGTGGTTGTTATTCCAGATGAAATCACCGGAATCGCAAAATGCATGAATCCAAAGTGTATCAGCAATCATGAGCAAATGACTGCACATTTTGAAGTGGTTGAGAAAAAACCAGTCGCTTTAAAATGCCGGTATTGCGAAAAAATCACTGATCAGGAACATCTGGAAATTCATTAATCACCGGATCCTATCCTGTGCTTTAACCAGGCTGATATCATGCCGGATTCCCCTGTAGGCCAGAAAACTTCCAATGGCTGATAATAAAGGCATGATGATCATAAGGCGGAATTCGGGTTGGGCATGGAGCTGGCTTTTTGCACTAAATGTGTAAAAGGCTATTAATCCATAAGATAATAATTCGAGAACAATGGACACCACAACCAGTTTAGCCTGCAATTCCCTTTTGGTATATAAAAGAGCTGAAATGATCAGGAGTAGCTCCACTGCAAAAAAGAAAATTATAAGTGGAATATATTCGATTACCAATTTCCCGCTGTGCAGATCTTTGATCCCATTGTCGAGCAAAGACCAGGCCCCACCTACACCATCTTGGAAGCCAATTAATGGACCTTTCGATATTAATCCCCATAATATGAGGCTAATAACTAGATAAATCGATTGTTTTCTTTGAATCATGGTTGTCAAAAGTTTGTTAAAGCGGGCATAAAAATATAAAAAAGGTTCTTCGTTCAAGGGTTTGATCAGTTTGCATTGCGTATTTTAGACAATAGATTAAGAATAAACATGGGTACCTATAGTGAGTCAGAGTTGATATTTAATCCAGATGGCAGCATTTTTCATTTAAGGTTATTTCCGGAACAAATATCCGACCATATAATTTTAGTTGGGGACCCTGCCCGGGTAGCCTGGGTTGGTCAATTTCTTGAAAGAGTGGAAAATCTGGCACATAACCGGGAGTTTACTTCATTAACCGGCTATTATCATAACACAAAAGTTACCGTATTAAGCACTGGAATAGGTACTGACAATATAGATATAGTTGTCAATGAGCTTGACGCGTTAGCAAATATTGATTTTAAGCTGAGGCAGGATAAGAGGAAAAAACGACAATTAAACCTGATACGTATCGGCACCTCCGGTTCCTTGCAGCCAGATTTAGCAGTCGGCTCTGCGGTTGCATCTGTGTGGTCAATTGGATTAGATGGTTTGATGAATTATTATGCCAGAAAGGCTGATGCGGAGATTGATTTATTTGAAAAAAATCTCGTCGATTCCATCGGCTGGCCGGAACATTTGTCGCATCCCTATGGAGCCAGAGCCTCGAAGAGGTTAATAAAAATGGTTGAATCCTTTACTTCAAAAGGAATCACTGTGGCCGCGCACGGATTTTATGGTCCTCAGGGACGGCAGATCAGAGCCAGGCTTGCCTATCCCGACCTAAACAAAAAGTTGCAATCATTCAGGTTCGCGAATCTTCGGACAACAAATTTCGAAATGGAGTCTTCGGCCCTCTATGGCCTGAGCCAGGTTTTAAATCATGAAGCGTTGACAGTTTGTTTAATCATTGCCAATCGAATGACCGGAGAATTTCTAGGTGATTACAGCTCACAAATTAAAGACTTGATTGACAAAACTTTGAATTCCATCATTAAATAACAAACGTATGGAATCCCCAAAAGGTGAAGCCCTGATTAGGCTGCTCGATGATCCCGACCAACTTGTTTTCGAGGCGGTTAGTCATAAAATTGAGCAAATGGGTATTGAAATGCTCCCTGACCTGGAGTCCGCGGCTATGGAGGCCATGTCTCCTATTCTTCATGAACGCATCGAACTGATTATTAAGGCAGTGCAATTTAACCAGCTTAAAACAGAAATAAATATATGGTTGAAAAGTACTAATCCTAAATTGATCGATGGAGCCTGGCTTATTTCACGATATCAATTCCCCGACCTCAGTAAATTCCAATTTGAAAACCTAATAAAGCCATTACGTGAAGAGATTTGGCTGGAATTTTCAGATACCCTGACCGCATTGGAGAAAATCCGGATTATGAATACTTTTCTTTTCGGGAAAAACAAGGTTAAGTTAAATGATGGGCATCCTGAATCGCCTGGTAATAATTTCATCAACAGGGTTCTTGAAACAGGCAAAGCTAATGAGCACTCAATGAGCTTATTATATGCACTCCTGGGACAAGAACTCAGTCTACCGCTTTTCGTGGCAGATATGCCTGACTTTCCAATTTTAACTTACATAGACATGGCTTTTAATCCGGAGGAGATAAATTATCCGGAGTATTTTGAAGTTCTCTTTTTTATCAACCCAGCTGATTCCGGCACCGTTCACTCCCGAAGGGACGTAACTAATTATCTGATCAAGCAATCCTTACCTCTTAAAGCAGAGTTTTATAAGCCCAGGTCGAATGTTGATTTTATCAAAATTTGCCTTAAAAAACTTGCCCTGGATTATGAAATCACGGGTAGTGAAAAACGATCTTTGCAGGTGCGGGATTTGATTAGTCTTTGGTAATTATAAAAAATATATATCTTTGCGGTCCCCAAGCCCAGGTGGCGGAAATGGTAGACGCGCATGGTTGAGGGCCATGTAATCGTAAGGTTGTGCAAGTTCGATTCTTGTCCTGGGCACGAGGCGTTCTTTTTAAAAACGCCCAGATGGCGGAAGTGGTAGACGCGCTAGTTTCAGGGACTAGTATTCGCAAGGATGTGCAGGTTCGAGTCCTGTTCTGGGCACCCAAACTTTAAAGTTGCCAACTCTTAATTGGGTTGGCAACTTTTGTATAGAGTTGGCAACTTTATTATGATAAACATTACTTTTCCTGACTCCAGGGTCAGAGAATATCCGGCAGGAACTACCGGATTTGAAATAGCACAAAGCCTTAGCCCTCAATTGGCTAAAGAGGTATTAGCCATTAGTGTTAACGGTGAGATACGTGATATTACACGTGCTATTACAACAGATTCATCTATTCGACTGCACAAGTGGGACGATGCCGAAGGAAAGCATGCATTCTGGCATTCCTCAGCGCATTTGATGGCTGAAGCTATCGAGAACCTTTATCCCGGAACAAAATTCGGAATCGGGCCAGCCATCGAAAGCGGCTTCTATTACGATGTTGACCTGGGTGAGAAAGTACTTTCTGAAACGGAGCTTGTCGACATTGAATCCAAAATGATTGAACTTGCTGCCAAGAAATCGATTTTCAATCGGGAAGAAATATCAAAACCTGAAGCACTTAACCTTTTCAATAAAAAGGGGGATGAGTATAAAGTTGAATTGATTTCAGACCTGGAGGATGGAACAATTACACTTTATAAACACGGATCCTTCACCGATCTTTGTCGTGGACCACATTTGCCTGATACTTCAATGATTAAGGCCATCAAGGTTATTAGTCTGGCTGGAGCTTACTGGCGAGGTGACGAAAAAAGGAAACAATTGACCAGGATCTACGGCATCACTTTCCCTAAAAAGAGCATGTTAGATGAGTATCTGATTTTGTTGGAAGAAGCAAAAAAACGGGATCATCGGAAACTGGGACGCGACCTTGAACTCTTTACTTTCAGTCAACGTGTTGGCAGTGGTCTTCCTTTGTGGCTTCCGAGAGGCGCTGCCCTTAGGGAAAGGCTCGAGAATTTTTTAAAAAAGATCCAGAAAGAATATGGATATGAGGGCGTTATAACTCCACATATCGGACAAAAAGAATTATATGTCACTTCAGGTCATTATGCAAAATATGGCAAGGATTCCTTTCAACCAATTCATACCCCGGTAGAGGGAGAAGAGTTTTTGCTAAAACCGATGAATTGCCCTCATCATTGTGAAATATATCGTCACAAACCCAGATCGTATAAAGATCTTCCGGTAAGACTTGCTGAATTTGGCACTGTTTATCGTTACGAACAGAGCGGCGAGCTGCATGGGCTAACCAGGGTCAGGGGCTTTACACAGGATGACGCGCACATTTTTTGCCGTCCGGATCAAATCAAGGAAGAATTTGCAAAAGTCATTGATATAGTTTTATACATTTTTAAAACTCTTGATTTCAAGGATTTTACAACTCAGATATCTCTCCGAGACCCTAATAATCCAGATAAGTATATCGGATCTGATGAAAACTGGAACAAGGCTGAGCAAGCAATTATCGAGGTTACCAATGAAAAAGGATTGACCGGAGTTATTGTTCTTGGAGAAGCTGCATTCTATGGTCCAAAACTCGATTTTATGGTTAAGGATGCAATCGGACGGAAGTGGCAGCTCGGAACAATTCAGGTTGACTACAACCTTCCGGAACGTTTTGAATTAGAATATATTGGACAAGACAATCAGAAACATCGTCCGGTGATGATTCATCGCGCACCATTCGGTTCAATGGAACGGTTTGTTGCTGTGTTGATAGAGCATACCGCAGGAAAATTTCCGATATGGCTGACCCCTGATCAGGCTATTGTTCTGCCAATCAGTGAAAAGTATCAGAATTACGCTGAAGGTGTTTTGAAATTGCTAAATAATTCCGATATTCGCACCCTGATTGACGACCGGAATGAAAAGATCGGTAAGAAAATAAGGGATAACGAGTTAAAGCGAATTCCATACCTTCTTATTGTTGGTGAAAAAGAAGAAACTGAGGGTACAATATCGGTCCGGAAGCAAGGTCAGGGTGATTTAGGAAGTATGAAACCGGAGGAATTTGCAAATATGATCCGTAAGGAAGTTAATGAAGCATTAAGTAGGGACTAATAATAAAGTCTCGAGACTAATGAAAAAAAATAGAAACGAAAAAGGAGGATTGCGCTATTAATCAGACCAAACCTAAGTGGGCACCCCGTAAGAGAG
>Ga0114951_10002893_pt1 | contig 18698 bp, 17 predicted proteins | sample AM7aDNAmetaG_FD_88677 | JGI IMG/M metagenome (GOLD analysis project Ga0114951, IMG submission 88677) | Freshwater microbial communities from Finland to study Microbial Dark Matter (Phase II) - AM7a DNA metaG | ecosystem: Environmental > Aquatic > Freshwater > Lake | place: Finland: Lake Alinen...
AAAATGAAAACGAACGAGATCAGGAAATTGTTCATAGAATATTTTGTGGGTAAAGGGCACACGGTCGAGGCGAGCGACTCGCTGATTCCGTCCAACGATCCGACGCTTCTTTTCTCCTCGGCGGGAATGGTCCAGTTTAAACCTCTTTATGCAACCAAAGGTCCGATACCTTATAACACCGCGACCAGCTGCCAGAAATGTTTCAGGACTCCCGATCTTGAAAGAGTCGGGCTGACCCCGCGCCATCATACTTTTTTCGAGATGCTCGGCAACTTTTCCTTCGGCGATTATTTTAAGAAGGAAGCCATTGAATACGCCTGGGACTTCTCTGTAAATGTTCTAAAGCTTCCCAAAGATTTGCTCTGGGTTACCATCTTTGAAAGCGACGACGAAGCCGGCGAAATCTGGCACAAGCATATCGGTTTGCCTAAAGAACGAATTGTAAAGCTCGGCAAAAAGGATAACTTCTGGGGGCCGGTAGGCGGCACGGGGCCGTGCGGGCCTTGCAGCGAGATCTACATTGATTTCGGCGCGGAGTTCGGCTGCGGCAAACCGGATTGCAAACCCGGCTGCGATTGCGACAGGTTTGAAGAGTTCTGGAACAATGTTTTCCCGAGTTTTGACGCGCAGCCTGACGGAAAAATGCTGCCGCTGGCAAGGCGCGGGGTTGATACAGGGATGGGGCTGGAGCGGCTGGCTTCAATACTTCAGAATACCAAGAATAATTACGATATAGACATCATAAAACCGGTCGTTCTGGAAGCCGCAAAACTTACGGGTTCTGAATACAAGAAAGACGCAAAACGGGATGTATGGCTTAAAATCATTACTGACCATATCCGGGCTTCTACGTTCCTAATCAGCGACGGAATTCACCCGTTAAACGAAGGACGCGGGTATGTCCTGCGCCGCATTATCAGGCGCGCGGTCAGATACGGCAAACTTCTCGGTCAGGATAATTCTTTTCTTTATAAACTCTCCGGAACGGTCGTTGACCTTATGAAAGAGGCCTATCCGGAACTGAACGAGCGCAGGGTGCAGATAGCCGATGTTATCAAGCAGGAAGAGGACAGGTTCCGCGAAACGCTAAACCAGGGAATCAACCTGCTGGAAGAAGTTATGGCCAAGTCCAAAGGCGTAATACCCGGCGCGGAGGCCTTCAAACTGCACGACACCTACGGATTTCCGCTTGAACTGACTGAAGAAATAGCCGCCGAGAGAAACCTCAAGGTCGACGATAAAGGTTTTACAGCCGCACTCGCGGAACAGCAGGAGCGGGCAAGAGGAGCGTGGAAAGGCTCAGGCGAGAAGGAACTGCCTGGCATCCTCGCCGAGTTCCCCAAGACCGTATTTACGGGTTACTCCGGAGAAGAGAGATACTCGGGCAAAGCAAAGATCCTGGGCCTTATTGCGGCTTCCGCGGCCATAAAATCCGCTAAGAAAGACGATGAAGTTCTTATGGTCCTTGACCGGACTCCTTTTTACGGCGAGTCTGGAGGCCAGCTGGGCGACCTCGGACGGATTAAGGGAGATAAATTTGAAGCAGAAGTAGTAAATACTGAGAAGTTTCAGCAAAAGGTGTTTGTGCACAGGGTTAAAATTCTGCAGGGAGTTGCCTCTCCGGGAGACGCTGTAACCGCTTCTATTGATGTCAGGCGGCGCAAAGCGATCATGAGGAATCACACCGCGACCCACCTGCTCCAGGCGGCGCTGCGCGCGGTGCTGGGCGATCACGTGCGCCAATCCGGCTCTTTTGTCGGGCCTGACTATTTCAGGTTTGACTTCACGCACTTTAAGTCCGTAACCAGGGATGAACTGGATAAGATTGAGAACGCGGTCAATGAAAGGATTCTGGAGAGTCTGAACGTCACGATGGACGAACTGGACGCGGCGGATGCAAAAAAGACCGGCGCGCTGGCCTTCTTCGGCGAAAAGTACGGAGATAAGGTAAGAGTCGTAAATATAGAGGGCGTGAGCAAGGAGTTCTGCGGCGGCACGCATGTCAATAATATAGGCAAGATTGGAGTGGTAAAAATTGTCTCAGAGAGCAGCGTCGCTTCCGGAATCAGAAGAATCGAGGCGGTTTCAGGCGTCGGCGCTTTTAAGCTTATCAAGGATAAAGAAAGGATAGTTAACGAACTCGCGAACAGCCTGAAGGTGGATCCGGCAAAGGTGGTTGAGCGCGTTATTAAGATGGCGGAGGAGATAAAAGCGCTCGAGAAAGATATAGTTAAACTTAGACGCGGGGAAGGCGCGGTGAAGACCACGGGCCTTGCCGGCAGCGCCAAAGAAATAAAGGGCATGAAGGTGATAGCCGCCAAGCTTGAAGGCGTTGAAGCGAAGGATTTGAGAGATATTGGAGATAAGCTCAGAGATAAATTGCAGAGCGGCGTAATCGTTCTTTTCGCTTCAAATGAAGAGAAGACCTCCTATCTCTGCATGGTGACAAAGGATCTGACCGACAAGGTAAACGCGGGAAATATTATCAAAGAGATAGCGAAACTGACAGGCGGAAGCGGCGGCGGCAGGCCTGATATGGCGCAGGGCGGCTGCAAGAAAGTTGATGATCTTGACGCGCTCGTTAAAAAAACAGAACAGCTGATTTAGCAATCAGGAAAAACAGGGGCGCGTCATAACGGCGCGCCTTTTCTTTTGCTCTGACGGCATAGACATTATATGGGTGATTCGTTATACTGAATATAGAAGCGAGACAAATTCGACTCGTAAGGCGCGAGTGCCGCCAAGGGGGATATATGAATAAAACATTGAAAAATCTGGTAACTGCCGGTTTCGGACTGGCAGCAGTAGCGGAAGAGAAAGGGCAAAAACTTTTAAAGGAAGTAATGAAGAAAGGCGTGCTTCCGGAGGCAAAAGCAAGAAAAATATACAAGGATTTTGCCGCTAAGGCGAAGAAAACGCAGTCGGAAGTGGCGAAATCAGCCGAAGCGGGACTTACAAAAGCGCTGAAAAAGCTTCATCTTGCCACAATAGAAGACCTTGCCGCTCTCGAAAAAAAGCTGAAAGCGAGGAAAACAGGGAAGAGACGTTAGCAAGTTCCGTGTACCGCTTACGGTTTACCGTTGACCGTTTGTTTGATGCCCTGCACTTTGAATTCCGACAAACATTCGTCAAGCGGTAAACGGTACGCGGTTAACGGTAAACGAACGCATGCAGTTTTCTCGGGGGTTTTTCAGGAAAATGTCTATTTTCAGGATCGGCAGAACAGGCAACAATGTCAGGCGACTCGGCGAGATTGTTAATGTTCTTGCCAGGCACAGCCTGGGATACCTGGTGCATAAGCTGAACCTGGGGCATCTTCTGCATTTGAAGAGAAGGTTTTTTAAGGAAGCCGAGCATCATCTGGTAGAGCAGGAAGTCAGGAAGGCATGCGAAGAGCTTGGTCCGGCTTTCGTGAAATTCGGTCAGCTTATGAGCATGCGCACGGATATACTCCCGGTGAAGTTCACCCGAGAGCTTGCCAAATTGCAGGATTCCGTAAAACCGTTTCCTTTCACCGAAGTAAAAAGAATACTCGAAGCCGAGTACAAAAAACCTCTGTCCTCAGTTTTTTCAAGCATAGAGGAGAAGCCGCTGGCTTCCGCCTCTATAGCGCAGGTTCATTCCGCCGTGCTTTTTGGCACTAAAGAGAGCGTTGTGGTGAAAGTACAACGGCCGCGTATTGAAAAAGAAGTAGAGACTGACATTGATATTCTCTTTTACCTTGCAAGGCTCATCGAGAAATACGCCCCGGAACTTAAAGTATACAATCCGGCCGGCATTGTGGACGAGTTTGCCAAAGCAATAAGAAAGGAGCTTGATTTTACATATGAGGTAAGTAATGCCGACAGATTCAGAAGGGCTTTTGCCGGAAACACCGCGGTCCACATCCCGAGGATCAATTTTAACTTTTCAGGAAAGAAAGTTATAGTTATGGAGAATATAGAGGGGATGAAAATCTCCTCCTATATCCGCTCAAAGTCTCCGGCCGCGGAAAAGAGAAAAGTGGCAGAACGAATCATAGATATTTACTACGCGATGATATTTGAATTGGCTTTCTTTCACGCCGACCCGCACCCCGGAAACATTATAATAAAAAAAGACGGAGCTGTGGGTATTGTGGATTTTGGCATGGCCGGGCGGTTGGATGAATATATGTTGAAGCGGCTTGCCTTTATGCTCCTTTCATTCGCGGACGAGGAGTTCTCTGCTGAAAAACTGGCGAATGTGGGCCTGGTCAGCGAGTACGAGGAAAATCCCGAATTCCAGAAGGAAGCAATAGTTTTGCTTGAACGCTACAAGGGTTTTCCTCTCGAAAAAATTGACATCGGAATGGCGCTTTCGGAACTCTCGGAACTCGCGAGAAGCTACGGAGTCAGGTTTGAAAAGGAATTCACGCTGCTGGCGAAGACTATGTACTCGGTGGAGCGCATTATCCGCGAGCTTGTGCCGGATTTTGATTTTGTTTCGAGCGCCAAACCGCACGCGAGAAAATATATCGGGGCCAATCTCAGCGCTAAGAAACTGCTCCGCGAGCTCGAGAAACATACTGCGGCCGTTTACAACCTTTTCAGGTCGCTGCCATCTGAAATACTCAATATAATCAGGCTGATAAAGAAAGGCAGGCTCAAGATGGAATTCGAGCATGTTGGCCTTGAACCGCTGATCAACGAAATAGACCGCGCGTCAAACCGCATTACCTTCGGGCTTATTGTCGGCGCGCTGGTCATGGGTTCCGCGATTGTGATTCACTCCGGGGCCGGACCCAAGATAGCTGAAGTCCCGGTTTATGGAATATTTGGATTTGTCATAGCAGCTATCTTCGGTTTATGGCTGGTCATCTCAATTTTCCGTTCCGGGAAGCTATGAGAATACTCGGCGTAGATTACGGAGATAAGAGGGTCGGGCTCGCCGTGACCGATGAGGCCTGCCTGCTCGCGCACGCTTTAAAGACCGTCCCGCGTTCCACTGCTTTCCGCGACATACTTGCCGTTGTTAAGGAGTACGAGGTGCAGATTATTGTCGTAGGAATGCCTTATAATAATAAAGGCGAGATAGCTTTTAAGGCGAAGCAGGTGCTGAAATGGCTGGAAGAACTTAAAGCCGTCGTGAACGTACCTGTTGAAACTTATGACGAGAGATTTACAACTTTCTCGGCCAAGGAAGACCTGATTGCGGCGGATGTCAGCAGGAAAAGGCGCGACGAGGTGATTGATAAACTTGCCGCCGCAAATATACTGCAGGGTTACTTAAATGAAAGGGGGGAAAATGACAGAAAGTAAGAAAGGCGGAATTCCGCCGTACTTGAAAAAGCTCCTGCTCGCGCTGGCGGCAGTATTCGCGGTTTTTGCGTGGATATCTCTTATACCTCACCGCTTGGGCAATAGTCCAAAACTGGTGACCATTGATCGCGGCATGCCGGCGGGCAGTGTTGCGGAACTCTTAAAGGAAAACGGAATCATCGGCGATATTTTTTCTTTCAAATTGACAAGGCTGTTTCGCGGAGCGATATTTAAGTCCGGCAATTACGAGTTCTCCCCCTCGATGAATAACTGGAAAATAATTTCAATGCTGGTTTCCGGCAAAGTCAAGCAATACAAGATTACGGTGCCGGAGGGCTTCACCGCGAAGCAGATCGCGAGGCTGCTGGCGGCTCAGCGCATTACCACGGAAGCCGCGTTCCTGAAGAAGTGCGCCGATAACGTGTTCGTCAGGAAGAATAAACTTGAAGGCAGGACGTTTGAGGGGTATCTTTTCCCCGAGACCTATCTTTTTAGCGCCAATACGCAGGAAGAAGAAATACTCAGAATTATGCGCGCAAATTTCAATGCGGTCATGGAAAAGAACGGCGTTTACAGAAAGTGCGAGGAGAGGAAACTCCGTTTTTATGATGTTCTGCGGCTCGCCTCATTAGTGGAGAGAGAAGCGGAGAAACCGTCCGAACGGGCTTTGATAGCGGGAGTCTTTATGAACCGGCTGAAGTCGGGGATGAAGCTTGAATCCTGCGCCACAGTTTATTTCGCGCTCGGCGACAGGGTAAAGGGTAAGCCGCGGTTAAGCTTCCGCGACCTTGAGGTTGAATCCGGTTATAACACCTATAGATATCATGGGCTGCCGCCGACCCCTATCTGCAATCCGGGATTGGCTTCCATCCTCGCGGCGCTGGATCCGGCAGAAACCAAATTTAAGTTCTTTGTCGCAAAGGGCGACGGCTCTCACGAGTTTAGCGAGACGTTCGGACAGCACGCGGCCGCGAAGAAAAAAATAGAGAAACAGGAATATGTTAATTCAGGCAATAAATAACCTTGATATTGCTTTATAATTGACCTTTATCGGACAAAATGTCCGCCTCAAAAGGAATAACAAGCAGCCGTTAATTCGGCCCGCTTGTTCATGCGGGAAAAAATACTTTGCTGTTGACATTTCCCGGGAATTGGTTAATAATCTTGTTTGAGAAAGTTTCCGGCTTCACCGGTTGATAGAAGCGCAGGGGGGGATATGGCATTTATAGACTTTATCAAGTGGGATCCGGGGTCTGAACCTGTCTATGCCTGGCGTTACAAAGAAACAAACCTCAGCACTTTCACCCAGATAATCGTCGCGGAATCCCAGGAAGCGGTCTTGTTCAGCAAGGGCCGCATGATACAAAAATTCGGCCCCGGCAAGCACACTCTCGATACTGAAAACATTCCTTTACTCCGCTCTCTTTTTGGACTGCCTTTCGGCGGCAATAATCCTTTCACGGCTGAAGTATGGTTTGTCAATAAACTTATGCCGCTCGATATTGATTGGGATACGGACAACATGAGGCTGAACGACCCCGACTATAAGACAATGGTGCCGCTGATGGCAAAAGGAAGGTACGGCGTAAAGGTTAGTGATTCAGGACGTTTTCTAAAAAATCTGGTCGGCACCGCCGCTAGTTTTGACGCCAAGGCGATAACCAATAATTTTAGAGGATTACTCGTTTCAAAGACCAAGTCACTGCTCCTCCAGGTGATGCAGGCAAACAGCATCGGCCTTAAAAGCATAAGCGCGCATCTGGATGCGCTTTCGCAGCAGCTTCAAAAAAATATGGCGCCTTTCTGGGAAGAGTACGGTTTCTTGCTAACCGGTTTCTATATTACATCGATTGATATTGACGACCGCACCGCTGACGGAAAAAAGATACTTGAGGCGATGGCTCAGCAAAGCGCTCAGAGTATAGCTGGCTACACCTGGCAGCAGAGCGAAGCCTTCAAGCTTGGCAAAGACGCGGTGACCGGTCCCGGAAGCACCGGCCTCCTTGGCATTATGTTGATGGGCGGCGGTTTAATGGGCGGGAGCGGCGGAGTCGGAAAGTCCATGATGGACCCGCCGGCAGGCAGCAATCCTCAAGATGGGCAGATAAACAAAAATATACCTCAGCACGCTGTTGCCCGTGACGTGTTCTGCTCAAAGTGTTCCAAGAAATTCCAGAATTCCTCAAAGTTCTGCCCTCATTGCGGGGATCCATATTTGCCGTGCCCGAAATGCGGCAGTGATAATGACGAGAAAGCTTCGCGCTGTGTTTCCTGCGGGCAGCCGCTTGTTTCGGCGCAGTCTTCCGCGCCCGACGGCAGCGCTTGCTCGCGCTGCGGGAATCAACTCGCGCCAAACGTTTTGTTCTGCCCGTCTTGCGGGTTGAAAGTGATCTGAACTTTTTGGGGGATATTCATGAAGCGCCTTATCGGATTTTTCCTGGGGATTGTTGTTATTGTCGCCGGATTTATGCTTTTTGTGACGGCCAAACCCTGGCCGGAACAGATTTGGCTGGATATGTTTGTCATTGTTTCGGTTTTTTCTTCCAGTTACCTGAATATGATTCAAATCTGGAAAACCGTTCCGGCGTTCAAAAAAATTCTTCCCTCCCTCGGTATTTTCTGGGTTTCCGCCGCGCTTTATTCTCTCTTTGCTCTGTCGGGACTGTTATTCGCGCATGTTACCGGCTGTGCCTTCAATTTTTCCTTGTATATCCAGCTGGTATTGTTTTTACTCCTTATCTCAGGTTACGCAATAGGATGTTCGGCAGGTATTAAGGCAGCCGGGATAGGGCGTGGAGAGAACAGGGCTTTTGCTTCAATTGACGGGCTAAGATCGTTTTTCACGGAGGAATACTCTTCTATTGCGGTCCTTGATCAGGAATACCCTGAATTGCGTAAACAGATAGAACGGATTGGAGAGGACCTTAAATATCTCTGTCCTCTTGATACAAAAGCCGCGCTGGAATTGGACGGCAAAATTCTCTCGGAGATGAAAGTCCTGTTCGGTATTTTGAAAAATACAAGAGACGGCGGTACCCTCCTGCCGGCAGGGCAGGTAAGGCCTTCGGCTGACAGGCTCAGCGATCTGGTCAGGATACGCAAAGAGTGCAGAAATGATATTGACATATAGGAGCTAATTTTATGAGCGCAAAAGTTTTTTCCGGATCAAATGATGTAATCCAGGATCAAGCGAAAGTTCTCTATGAATATTACGCTGCTGCGGCAAAGAAGATTGTTGATGAAGAACTCAGGCTGGAAGCTGAAATTGAAGCAAAAGAAGAGGTAAAGCAACAAGCCGAGGCTGATGTTAAAAAGCAACACAATTTAATGCTGTTATGGTTTATAGGAGCAGGATTTTGCGCGCTTTTTGCGCTTTTTGCCAATATATCTTTTCTGTATTTTCTGGCGGGCGGACTCGTCATTCCGGCGGTGGTAGCAATGCTGGAAAAGAAGAAGCAGGAAAAACTTATACTTGACACTGAAGAAAACATTAATGTTTTTCGCGAGGAGTTTGGCAACATACGACGCGACTACAAGGTTCATCGTCTTGGTGTCGCGTACATTCCTGTCGCAACCCGGATTCCTTTTGAAGGCAAAAGTTTTATGCTGGACCACACAAACAATGTTCCGCTGCAGGAATTCATTCTCTATAATATAAAAAACCAGGATGCTTTTATCAAGAACATTCAGGAAATTGAAGGCGCCTTAAAGAACATACCGCTGGTTGAAGGCTCTTCGGCAATGGAAGAAGTAAACACATCCGAGTTCTCCCGTTCCATACAGCAGGTCTCATATTATGACTACCTTGGCGGTTTAGACCGCAATATGCGAGCCGCGTCTTTCTTCCTGAATGACCTTGACCGCAATTCAGTCTCAATGCCGGTCATTGACCCGAAAAGTTCTTACGCCGACTTTCTTCGCGAGCATGGCACCACGGAAGCTTCAAACGGTTTTATCCTTAATGTGTTTGACACCGACGCCCAAAAGGACGATATAGAACGTTTTAAGGTTCTGAATGAAATGAAAAAAGCTATGGAAGGGCAGACAGCCCAGTTTGAGGAGTTCCTGCAGGGGCTTATGGACCGCCTGGCCTCAACGATCCAGCTTGTCACAAAAGTTAAGATTGGTTCTACGGATCATATGGTGACACACGCCAATAAAACACTGTTTGCAAGCCTTAATTCCGCTTACAACCACTATTCCCCCCATCTTGAAGCGGAAGAGATAGACCGTATAAGGGGGGAGCGTTTTGATTACCAGGAGTCGGTAGACAATTACCGCCCGTTTGAACTTAAGAAGAGTTCCAGGGTGCATTATGACGCTATCTCGGGAAACTGGGTCGCCATGGACGGGCGCCGGACAAGTTTTCCCTTCGGTATTCACCAGATACACGAAGAAATCGTAAGCCCTATCCTAAGGAATCTCATGAGAGAAACCCGCATTGAGCGCATGAAGCTCTACAATGATATAAAAGATCAGAAGCTGGATTACCTGAATCAGTGGCATAGGGATACGGACGACTTCTACGGCAGAAACCGCGCCGAAGGCAGCGAGCTGATCAACTTAATGCAGGCCAGCCTGACGGAATTCACGGCAAGCTTTAACCAGTTCAAGGCTTTCGAAGAGACGCAGAAGAAAATGGCGGCTTCAGGCAGCCTGTCTGAGTCGAAAGTGGATGCTTCCGGTTCATCAGGGGAATCCATAGCCGCCTATGAAGTGAAGAGCGCGGAATTCCGGAAGATTCAGGATGAGTTCAATGAATACATTAACAGGCTGAAAGAAGAAATCGACCGGAAGGCCGGGGAATTCGGTTATATCGAATTTTTCGACGCCTCGCTTTGTGACGCAGGGTCGAGGGATTTTGCCGGAGCCATGTCCAGGATGACTTCTCTTAATGAAAGGCGCAAGAATTTGCTTGGCGTAAACGCTTATTTCGCGGAGATGGCGGAATTGCCTCCGCAGCCTGATTTGGGAGAAGAAGTGCAGAAAGGGCTTTCGCTTAATCTTAAGCAAACAGTGCAGGACTATAAAGACGCTGCGGCGGCGAAATCGGGGGCGGCTGCGGAACCTGAAACAGGCGGAGGGGAAGCCGGATCCCCTGGCAGCGGGCCGGAAGAAACAGGCTCAAAGCCGGAGGTCAGATAATGTCATCCACTCTGTATGTAAATGTCAGCACCGAGCCGATGGCGGAAAGCGTTCAGCAGGTTGCGAATCATGTCAACGGCACGACTGTAGCCATAGTTGCCATGAAGGCGGCGACTGTAGCCGCGGAACAAAGCGCGGCAAATCATATTTGCGAAAATGTCAACCGCGGTTTCTTTTCCCTCGTTTTGTCCCAGCTCTCGCAGAGAAGCGCGGAGGCCAGGGCCGTAGTTGATGCCAAGCTCCAGGAGCTTAGCCATTTTGGCGCGGCTCTCCGGCGTGTTCACGAGCAGATGGACCGTGATTTTCACCGTATTTCAAACCGGTACACAAAAGTATTCCAAACCCTTAACAATTCCCTAAAAACCCGCGTATCAGAGCTGGACAAAGCGTCTGTAGAATTATCGGCTGTCCAAATGCATCTTTCCATGAGGCGCATGCTTAACGAAGGGGTTCAGACGCCTGTTCACCAGAAAGAGAGTATCTGCGCTTCACAGGCGATAGCTTCGTCTGTTGCGCGCCGGACGGCGCTTAAGGCGCTTGAGAATATGTCTGGAATACTGGACAAGACGGCAGCGCTTCAGGAATCAATGATGCAGATAATTGACGGTGAATCCCCCGAATCTTCCGTCGCGGTTATGATTCCTGCCGTTCTTTTTGAAAGTGATGATATCAATATGGATATAAAATCAAAGGCGGTTTACGCGCCTGCATTTTCGGTTTCCAAAAATATTGAATCGGCGCTGCTTCCGGAATTCGGCCGTCTCGACTCTTCAGGAAACGGGGAGATAGCTGAAGCCGTGATAGAGCAGGCGCGTGCCATGCTTGCGGCCGGAAGCCTTCCGGAAAGGGTAAGCAAAACAACGCTTGAGCTCATCTCAGCCTGCGCAGAACAGAAACAGGGGTTGGCGTAAAATGGCGTACAGGATAAGAGACCATCAGACAATATCAGGCACTGTGAGCGGAAGTTTCAGATATCCTGCTTCCGAGAATGGAGGAACCCAGTCGGTTTCTATGCAATGGTCGGAGGGTGTTGAGATACTGGTCACTGTTGACGACGATCCCTTTCAGCAGAGCGTTGCCGTCTGCAAGAATGATGTTGACCTGATGACCGCGTCTGTGGTGGCAACCGAAGCCGCCCAGATAGCCAGCAAGGCCGAAGCCGCGAAGAAAATATCCGGAGAAGTTGTCAAGGGTTTTTTCGGGTTTATCCAAAGCACTCTTACCCAGCAGATGACAAAGCTTTCCATGGCCTTGGGGCCGAAGCTTCAGGAGATTCTCAACCTTTCCGCCAGATGCAGGGCCCTGCAGGAGCAGATGGAAAAAGATTACAACCGGATTAAGTCGCGTTATGTGCGTCTTTTTGAAGATCTTGACACGGAACTTAAAAAACGCGTCCATAACCTTGACATGGCGGCTTTTTCATTGCGCGTGGCCAGCGCGGATCCTGTCTCTGATTCTTCGCGTTCATCGCTTGTGGCAACCCAGGCGCTGGGAGGCCGCGAGTCTCAGCTGGCGCAAAGCCAGTTGTTGACCTATTCCGTCAAGCACAGCGCTTTGTCAATAATATCCAGCGCGAGCAAGAGTATAGCCGCGGGCGCGCGTTTGAGAGAATCTATAAGCGCCATAAATGAAGACCTCAGGATTGAAGCGGAACAAACGCTCCTGGTGCCGGCGGTTTTTATCGAAAAAGAAGGCATGTCAGGCGGGAAAGAAACAAATGTATATTTTCCGGATAATGCGCCTTTTGTCAAAGAGCTTGAAGCAAAACGGCAGTATTGCATTGAGCGCACGCAGCCGCTAAACGGTTTTGCCGGGGCGACAAAAACGGACATCGGCGAAAGCCTGAAGCAGTTGATTGTTCAACACGCCGGAAATAATCCGGATACGCGCATTCAGCGCGAAGCCAAAACCATACAGCAGCTTTGGAATAACGCAGGGGTAAAGGAGAATTAGATGAAAGAGCTGAAGAATTTCACAGTCGATAAGCACCAAATTGTGCTTAAGGATAATCTGGTGAGAAGCGCAATAATCCCGAATGTGGTGGCAGAGCTTGACCGTGATGTTTCAATACAGGGAGAGACTGTGGTTGAAGGCGCTCTCTACGCGCGCAATTTGGAAATAACAAAAGGGCCTTTCGAGGTTCAGGGCGCCGTTTTTACCCAGATGGAATGCAGTGTTTACAGCGACGTAAAGGAACCTGTTATTTTTCGTAAATGCGTCGGTTCGGCGGGCGCGGTAATCGCGCAGGCAAAAGGCGGCAGGACCTATTTCGGCGCGGACGTAAACGCGAAAACGGTAAATCTTAAAAATGCCTATGTCGCGGCGAATATATTTGCCGACGATATCGTACTTGAGAACTGTATCGTGCTTGGCGGGGTCTTTGCGACTAAGAATCTTTCTCTCAACAATGTCATTGTGGGCACTTTTAACAGTCCCCATGTCAGTCTCAGCCAGGAGATTCACCTTCTGCTTCCCAGCGCGTTCTCCGTGGAGCCGTTCGCCTGCCTCCCGGGTACGCTTATAATTAACCACTCTATCGCTGATCTCGGGGCGCTGATGCGCGGAGTGCCGGAAAAAGAAAAAACCGGATCAATCCCCATAGACCCGCTGAAAGAAGAACAGCGCGTTGTCCTTGCAGATGAAGCCGGCAATACCAGCGTTGTCAGATGCCTTTCGGTTGTAGGGAAAGTTCTGGCCGCCGATCTCTTGGATCTTAATAAACTGCAAAATCATTTCCTTATCTCCGCCGGAAGCCTGGGGGCTCAACTGCTGAAGACGTATGACATCGGCAATGACTCCGCCGGAAAACCCGTATTGCTGACCCCGGAAACCATAGCGGAGTTCTTTTTTAAGATCCTTGACGGACGTATCAAGCCCAGGCAGCTCAGCGCCAGCTTCACGCTGGAAGAACTGATAGCGGTTTACGGCGAGTAAAGGCCCGCTTTCCTCAGGGCCTTGTTTCTTTGATATTCAAAGAATGGCGGTCTTCGGGTGGACTTCCTTAACAATCCGCCTTAAACAAATCCGCGTACTACAGGAGAGCATCATAAAAAAAATATTGTTGTTTTGTATTGGAGCGGTAATTCTTTGCTCAGGTTGCGGCAGCCTCGACCGGCCATCAGAGCAAATGGCAAGTGCCTCCTTAACGAGATACGGAGTGGGTGAAGGTTTCACTGTGTTGGAGTTCAAGAAAACAAACGGCCAGCGCTCCGTTATTAATGGCGTTGAGCATTATGAAATCATGTTTGCCGCGAAAATTAAATTTGTTGTTGATTTAATGAAGATTCCAGGTTGGCCTTCTTCGGGCTATTACTGGAGAGCAGGCGAAACCCGGCAAATAACAGGCCATTGTATGTATGATATGACTGATAATGGCTGGAGGCAGATAGAAGTTAACTGTCCGCTAATATGATTTTTCCCGTTAAGATTAGCAGGGAGGGTGAATGAGACGGTTATTGATATCATCCGCGCTGGCATTGGTTCTGGCCTGCGGTTGTTCAAATACAAAACTCCCCGATTCAAAACTTATCGGCAGTTTGCTAAGCGATGATTTTGAAGTCTCTTCCGTTAAAATAACCAAAGGCGCCGCAAAAAGCGCGGATAGTTATGAGGCGGAATACACGGCACGTTTGTTAGTGAAGAAAAGCGCGTCTGCCCTTTATAAGCACTGGCCGACGGGTGAAACAATTGTTGCGTCAGGAAGAATGCTCCTGGCTAAAACAGGAAAAGCGTGGGAAAAGAAGAGCAATAAATTTTTGACGGCAAAACCCGCGCTGAGGACAACTCTTGAGAATCTGCGGGCCCTTCGCTGCAGCATCGGCATATATATGGCCGAGCATAACGGAGGCATGCCGGAGAAAATAGCGAACGAGCAGAAGGAAATGTACTTTCCCAATCCTGTTCCCGCGGAAGAAATAACAGGAAGCAGCACGGTTGTCTATTCTTTTGACGGGACGGGCGGCTGGTATTATTGCAGTGACAAAAAGTCAAAAGATTACGGCAACATAAAAATCAACATCAGCGGAACTGATGAAAGAGGAAAGCCCTATCGCAACTATTAAACTTCGGAAGGAGCTCTTATGAGGAAAATATCCGGTTTCTTTCTGGTAATTCTCTTCTTTAGCGTGTCTTTAAGTGTTGAATACCCGGTTGCCGCTTTTCCGGCTCCCCTTAAGATAGCTCAATCCGCGTGGATGAAAGTCTGCGCAGGCCGGCTTGGGGAATTAGGTTTTGGGGCAGTTTGCAAAGGTTACTATCTCGGCAAGACTGCGGAAGGCAAGGATAAGCTTATAAGCATTGACCTTCCGGGCGTCACTTACAAAGAAAAAATAGACAAGATTAAGAATCTTCTCCACACGGGCATTGATATAGCGGCTCCGAAAGGTACTGCTGTTTACTCAATTGCCGACGGAGTTGTTGCGGATGTAATTGACGGATCAGGAGATCCAAACTATGAGACGCTTGGCAATATGGTTATCGTGCAACATGCAAGCGGCGATCGCTGGAGCATCTATTGCCACTTGAACAGCGTCTCAGCCGGAATCCGGCCGGGAAAACAGGTTAAGGCCGGAGTTGACGCGCTTGGGGGGGTCGGGAATACCGGAGCCGCGTATGGAAGCAAGGGTGGTTATCATTTGCATTTGGAGGTAAGGAAATTTCCCGGAAGATTCTTTCCATCCTGGGAAAACGGCGAAAGGCCGAATATATATGGGATAGCAACCGACAAAATGTCAATCCAGGGACTTCAAGAGAAGTTGAATCAGAACTGGGTGAACCCGCAGAAGTTTTAGCATAATGCTATTTCTTGACAGGAGGTAGTCAATTCAGGATAATCAAACAGACTTTTTATAGGAGCAATAAAATACAAAGATTCCTCCTGGATGTACTGCCGGAAAAGATCTTTTCCATTTTTGTTGAATAGCGATTTTTGCCATGCCGAGAAAGAATCAAACGGCATCTTCTTCTGTGGCAGCGCGCGTTTTCTGCTTGTAGGGGTCTCAATGGCTTGTACGGGGGGCTTGTGACGAGAAAGGTTTTTGCCGTTGTCCTCATAGTTGCCTTCCTTTCAGCCTGCGGCGGGCTTCTTCGCCAAAAAACATTCCGCCTTCAAAACTTTCCATGATAAACAACGAAATAATTCCTCTGTTGATGGTAAACGGCATAACCCCTTCCGCAGAGAACAGGACAAACAAGCTGGTTGTTGAACGCTTTAAGGATAAATACGGAGAGATACTCCGTAAATACGGTTATAGTATTGATGATTATACGGTTTCTATGATAGAGCAGGAAAAGAAGAAAGTTCAGGGGGGGAGATGAAAATTAATATTGCTTTTGCAGCGCTGCTTAGCGGGTTGATTCTTTCCGGGTGCGCGTCCGAAAGAGTTGTTTCCAAAGCCTATTATCAGGATAGAATCGAGGCGCCGCGACCGGTAAAGAAGGTCCCTCTCAAAAAGACCCTGCCTCCCGATCTTAATTCGCTGGCGTACAAAGATATCGGGGATTTAAGGTCATAATGGGGTTCGCGGGTTTTGTTATCGCCTCTATCGCCGCAAGGTTTGTCTTTTCTTCGATAAGCATTGAAGGCAAGAGCTTCTGGGTGGTGCGCATGGCGCCGATTACGCCCGGGGAGTTCCTGAAAGAAAAATTCTGGATAAACTTCTGGCCGCTGCTTCTTCTTTCGGAAGGGCTGGTGCTTTTGTCGGCAATTTTTGTGAAAATAGATATTTTTACCGGAATAATATCCGCGGTCATGGGAATATTCTTCAGTCTCTGCCTCACAGCCATGGGCATAGGTATGGGGGCAATTTTCCCGAAATTCGACGCGGCAAACACGGCAGAAATAGCCACAAGTTACGGCGGCATACTCTATATGATATTCGCCATCGGCTATATCGGCATCTCGGAATTTCTGCTGGCTTATCCCATGCATATGTATTACACGCGCGGCATGTTTTTCTTCGCCGGGACCGAAAGCCTGTTTTGGGCCTGCCTCGCTGTTCTTGCCTTTCTGCTGGTTCAGGCGGCGGCGTTTTTGCTTCCAATGCTTCGCGGAAAAAGAGCGCTTGAAAGACTGGAGCTGTGAGATGAAAAAACTTGCACTGCTGTTCTTGTTGCTGCCGGCGGCGCTCTTTTGCGGCGATGAATTTTCGGCCTCAAAGTCTTCCGCCGCCCTGCTGCAGGACGGGTTTACGGGCGACAAGTATACAAGCCTCAGACTTGAAACAAAAATAGGCAAAGTCAATATCGCGGAAGAAAACACCGCTTCCGTTTCCGGCACGGGGTTCGCGCTCTTCTCCAGGAACTATCTTCTTGATATTTCTGCCTCTGCCGTTCCTTCGGCGGCGGAGTTTGGCGTCAAGGTAATAAAAATAGCGGTATCTCCGGGAGAGTACGAGCCTTTTGTGGCCGGTATCTATCCGTTTGAAGCCCTTAAGAATTGCAGGATAACCTGCGGAGATTTTAGGAGCATTGAAGGCGCGCTCCTGCCCGCCGGGACTTTTGAGATAAACAATGTGCTTATGCGTCCTGTCGGGACAACCTTTGTGACAGTAAAGGGAGAAATACTGGAACGCGCGGACAATATTCCTTCGCTTGCTCCGCTGATTCCGAAAGCGGTGTGGATTAATGCGCATCCTCCGGCCAATACTCCCGCGGGTCTCTATTCAGGAAAGCTGATTGTTTCTCCGGAAGGGCAACCTCCGGCTGAAATAAAGGTTGAAGCGGAAGTGCTTCCCTTTAAGCTGAAGAACCCGCCGCCAGAAAGGATGAACTGGCTAGGGATAATGTCTGGTTCGTGGGATTTTGAGCGCCAGGCAGAGGAGTTCAGGTGCATTAGGGAGCATAATTACACCGGTGAAATAACCAACGCGCTCGCGCCTGAAGGCGACGATTTCACCAAGGCGAACCGCTACATGGAACTGGCAAAGCAGGCGGGAATGCCGGGAATATTTATTCATACCAACACGCACTGTCAGGGCGGCCTGAATCTTGAGGGCAGTTACGGGCCGAACGGCCACGGGCTGAATATGTTTAACAGCGTGTCCTACGCGAAAACAGCCGCTCTGGTTGCCAAGGTCAAGGCTAACGCGGACAAGAACAAATGGCTCAAGACTGTTTATTATCTTTCAACCGAGCTCGGCACGACATTCGGAGAGGGAGGAACTGCGGATTTTACTTTCCTCATGAATAGCATTGAAGAATATTATTCCGGTATTAAGGCGGCGGGGGTTGAGACGCTCGCAACTTTCAACAGGCGCGAAGAGTTTGCGCTGCACGCGGGGCTTCCGACGATAGACTGGACCGGGTTTAACGGCGAGATGTTTCCTGAGTGGGAAAAGAGCCTAAAGGAGAAACCCTCCCTTATGACCTTTATCGGGATAGACCAGCGCATGGGGCACGGTTTTTATATGTGGAAGTTCGGTTTCAGGGGCGTGCGCCCGTGGTGCCTGGACCCCGGGGTTATGTACCCGCGCGAGCAGGGACTGGTCTATTACTATGATAAAAAAGCCCACCCGAGCGTCAGGTTTGAAAGGATTCGCGAGGGCGCGGATGACTACAGGTACCTTTACACGCTTTCCGAAGTCATGAAAGAGGCGGAAGCGAAAGGAATAGATACAAAAGAAGCTTCCAATATGATAAATCTAATTATGGGGTATATCCCTTATAACCACAAGAAGGATACTCCTGGGGTGGATTACCTCAAACAGGATGAATACCGCGGAAAAATTGCCGAGGAAACCATAAAACTGCTCAAAAAAATCGGGAAGTAGCGGGAAAAGCAAAAGGAGAGAAATGAAGATAGGAATAATTGGATTGCCGCAGACAGGCAAGAAGACGCTTTTTGAACTTATCACGAAACACAAACTCACGGAAAATGAACTGGCCGCCAATAAACCTGTTTCCGGGCTCGCGGAGATAATAGACCCGCGGTTTGAAAAACTCGTTGAGATGTACAAGCCGGAAAGCGAAGCGCGGGCCCGCCTGAACGTGGAGTTTATTCCGAAACTTGAAAAGGGTTCTTTCGCGAAGGAAGAAGTGCTGAAGGCGCTTGACGGAGCCGACGTGCTCTGTCACATTGTAAGAGATTTTCAGGATGAAGCGGTCTATCACATAAACGGGACAGTAGACTCGAAGAGAGACATCGACGAGATTAATTCAGAACTCATCTTCAACGACCTGGCTTTTATTGACAAGCGGCTTGACCGCCTGAACCAGACCTTGAAACGGACGAGCGAAGAGAAGATGATGAAAGAGAGGGATGTGCTCGCGAAGATG
>Ga0114951_10002894_pt1 | contig 18694 bp, 18 predicted proteins | sample AM7aDNAmetaG_FD_88677 | JGI IMG/M metagenome (GOLD analysis project Ga0114951, IMG submission 88677) | Freshwater microbial communities from Finland to study Microbial Dark Matter (Phase II) - AM7a DNA metaG | ecosystem: Environmental > Aquatic > Freshwater > Lake | place: Finland: Lake Alinen...
AGTGCGGCGGCAACGACGCCGCTTTGGATGGCGTGGAGTCCGGCGCCCTCAGGGTGCAGCCCCGTGAGTCGTGCGCTCCGTCATAGCCAAAGCGCCGCCGATGGCGGCGCACTCCACATTCTGCGGCGCTCTTTAGATGCGTTTGCCCCGGGGGGCGCGATGGAATCCGCCGGAGTCCGGGGCGGGGCAAACATGCTACGGCGGGGAATCCGCGCCTTCCCGGTCCACGCCCGCCGCTGTATCGAACATGTGCCAGACTTTTAGCGCCATCGTCGCGCCCAGCGTCGTGCGAGGATCGCTTGCGCCGAAGTAGTCTGCGGCGTATCCCGACTGCACGAGGTTGATATTCCAGTCCGTTGAGGCGGCCCAGAACGCAATGGCGCGGCTCTCATCCGGCGTCCAGAGGCAGCGCATATCCCCATAGAGCACGTTGTAGCCGCTGTCGTGGACGCGCGCTCCGTCGCCGGGCGTGGTGGCGGGGGCATCCTTCGGCTTGCGGAATGTATCGCAGGCCAGCGCTCGCCCGCCGAGCAGTTTCTGCGTCTTGAAGAAGGGGGCGTTGCAGGTGGTCGTCACCTCCGGCGTCGTGTAGAACAGCTTGAGCTTCGTCCCGACGGGAATCCCCGGATACCCGCAGGCGGCGTTGCGGTAGTTGTAAGGGATTCGGAGCATCCGGAAGGTCACGGTGGAGAAGGGACAGGTCGGCATCCAGTTCCAGTCGCCGCGCGTCAGAATCTTCTTGTCGAACCCGCCGGCATGTTTCATGTCGCCCGGACTGTCCCACGGGCTGTCCCATCCGCTCTTCACCGGCGCGCTCGGACAGAAGAAGATGCGCGCGTCGGGCAGGTAGCCCCCGTAGACCAGGAAGCCTAGATTGACCGGGCCCATGTTCAGGCTGCCCGGGCCGAATGTGCCGCCGTGCGGCTTCTCCCCGAAGGCAATCGCGTTCCACGTGGACTTGCCCTGCGCGCACGGCCAGCCCTCCATCGCGTATCCGTACGGCGATCCGCCCACGGCCAGTTGCTCGCTCCCCGCGCCATCCCGGAACCATTCCGCGTGGTTGTCGAAAGTCTGTCCCTCGTCGGCGTCTCCCCAGCCGTGCCCGCTTGGGAAGTATCCTCCGTAGTCATCCGCGTAGGAGGTCAGGGCCAGCCCCATGTGGCCGAGGTTTGAAGCGCAGGCCGACCGGCGCGCCTTCTCTCTCGCCGCGGACAATGCCGGCAGCAGCATCGAGGCGAGAACTCCGATAATGGCGATCACCACCAGCAGTTCGATCAGCGTAAACGCGCCGCTGAGCCCGCGGCGAAACGCGGCAAGCCCCTCGGCGTTCTGAAAGCGCGAGCGAAACATCTCTCTCCCTCTTGCGAATGCCGCACCCGGACCGGGCGCGTTCTATGTTCTTGCCTGCGGCACACTTCGAGTATCCCAGCGAGTTTCGCCTGAGTCAACATGATTGGAGTGCGCGAGTGTGCTTGCAATGGTCACGACCGGCCTGTATCTTCGCACAGGCGGAAAGCCTTGGCTTTTGACGGGGGACGCGGCGTGAGCACATTCCGGCGGTTGGCGCTCTGGGTCGGCCTCTGGTTCTTCGCCGTTTTGGCGATCACCTCGGTCGGCGGGGCGTTGATGGGCGCCGAACGCGCCTCCGGCATGTTCGGCTCGACGCCGGGCCGATTGCTCTGGGTGCTCTTTGCCACCCTCCTGCTGATGGTCCTCTTCTGCAAACCCGTCTCCCGCTCCCCGGCGCTCCTCGCTTTGCACGCCGCGCCGGTGCTGATCCTCGCCGGCGCATTCCTCGGCTCCGCACCCGGCCACCGCGTCGCCGACGCGCTTCTGCACCGCCAGAAGGCGTCGGAAGGGGCGCTGCTCATCTTCGAAGGCCGGGCGGAGAATCTCCTGGTCGAACCCGACCGGGGAGTTCCTCTTGGGCGACTCCCCTTCAGCGTGCGGCTCGACCGGTTCACCGTCGAACGTTACCCGCCCGGACCGTCCGATCCGCAGGGAGAGCCGCCGGTCCGCTCCTATCGAAGCGATGTGACCGTGCTGCTCGACGGACGCCCGGTGCAGAGCGCAAGCATCGAAGTGAACCGGCCTCTGCACTTCGGCGGCTACCATCTCTACCAATCCTCCTATGGCACGCTGCCGGCGACGTACACGGTGCTGACGGTCGTCTCCGACAGCGGCCTGTCCCTCGTTTATGCGGGCTTCATCCTGCTCGGGGCGGGGGTCTTCTGGTGGGGTTGGGGAGAGCCGATTCTCGCGCACCTGCGCCGAAGGAGGGGAAATGGCGCTTAAGGCATCCCTTCTCGGGTTCCTGATTTACGCCACCATGGCCGGCTGGCTCGGCGCCCTGGCGGCGTACGCGTTCGGGTGGCGAGCGAAAGGGCGCGCGCTGGCCCTCTTCGCCTCCGCCGCCGCGGCTGCGGCATTCGGCGCGCGATGGGTGGGCGTCGGCCACGTCCCGATGCAGAGCCTCTTCGAGGTCTTCCTCTGCCTTGCACTCCTGCTGGGGCCGCTCTCCTTCCTCTGGCGGCGGTGGCTTGGGAAGGAGGGAGAGTGTACGGACGCGCTCATAGCCCTGGCGATTCTCTTCCCTGCCGGGTTCGTATTCAGCGAAGCCCCGGCGCAACTGCCCCCGGCGCTGTTCAGTCCCCTGTTCATCCCCCATGTGGCCGCGTATTTGCTGGCTTACGTCATCCTGATTCGCAGCAGCCTGGCGGCGGGCGCGCAGTTGCTTCGCCGGGCGGACGCGCCTGAAGCGGAGCCGGTCTACCGGCTCGCGCGCCTGGGATTCCCTCTGCTCACCCTCGGCCTGTTGCTCGGGGCGTGGTGGGGGAAACTGGCCTGGGGGGATTACTGGAACTGGGACCCGAAGGAACTCTGGTCCCTGACCACCTGGGTGGTCTTTGCGGGCTACTTCCACCTGCATTCGCTTGAGGAGAGGGGCGGAGGGCGGCTTTCCGCCGCGGTGGCGCTCCTGGGGGGCGTCTGCATCCTGATCACGCTGCTCTGGGTCAACCTCGCCGGGCGCACCTTCCCGGGACTGCACGCGTACACGGGGCCGTAGTGCGGAGCGTGATGCGCGGACGTACCGACCTGTCCAAGAGCCTGCGCCGCGAGTTCTTACGGCTGCGCAGGGGAGGGGCGCTCGATCCGCCAGGTGATGGGTGGTGTCGGCGGAACAGACTCAGAATCCCCTAGTCTTCTTTGGTAAGGCCCGACGCTCTGAATCAGGACTCCGTTGGGCAAAGACTCGAAGAGAAGGGGTTTGCCGCTAAAGACATCCTGTGGCACTGCGGCAAGATACTTCGGCGCCAGCATATCCAAGCTCAGGGGGTAGGTTCCATGGTCAAGGCGATATAGCTCCGCCGCGATTCCGCAAGCAGTGACATCGTGGCGGGCGAGGTCGCGTTTCGCCTCACAGAGGCTATAGCCGATGGCAGGCAAGAACTTCCCCGAGAGCAAGTGGTAGTACTTCGACCCGATTGACGTACCCGCGCGATGTGCTGCCGTGGCCTCGTCCACTGCCCAATGGCTCATCTCTTCGTCAGACAGGGTCTCCAGCCTGGAAGCGGCTTCCACGAAGCGATTCATGAAGGACAAGGAAAAGGCTTGGTCTACCAGTGAGCCGTTAAGAATGCGAATTAGGGCGGTCTCTGGCGCTGTGGGGCATTCCCGATCGTATCCACCCACTTCATTATGCAGAACGGCACCGACGCCATTCTTCCTGGCGGATTCCATGTGACCGGCGTTAAGAGCGCGTTCGCCTTCTACGGCTCGCCTAAAACGTTGTCGATCAAGAGCCTGTAGTTCGGTCAGAATCAGCCGAAGGTCTTCGGGGTTGGGGTTAACCATGGCGAGTATTTCCGGCAGAGTCCGCAGGGCCAACATGTCTAAGGCGTTGCCGACCAGAAAACCGATCAGGATCGGCTCTTTTTCGATGCTGCGTCTGAGTCTCAATCCTGCCCACACCGCTTGGCATGCCCTGTGAGCATCGCCATCTGTTGCGGCAAGCCACGCTTCCAGACTGAGCATGCGAGCTGAATCGCGAAACTCCGCCAAGTGGGGGAGTTTCATGTTCCCGCCGTCGGCGTAATCCAACTCGAAGTAGCCCCGGTCATACTTCGCGCCCTCGTGCAAGAACCGCAAGGCCAGTTTGTTACGATCAAGATAGAGGCTGAGACCCGCATGTTTCTCGGCCACGACCTTGGCGCGTTCTTCCGGCTTCGCGCTGAAGAACGCCGTATATGCTTCGACGGCAGCGGTTTCCTGCGCGTCGGCTTTCCCGCGGCCAAAGTACAATGGGTTCTTCACAAGGCTGGCTGCTTGATACCAACGCGCGGCATTCTCTTCCCTGGGCACCGGCTTCGGCGCAAGGTCGAGCAGATTTAACGAACTGCCTTCTGCCTTCACCTGTGCGCGCAAAGAACGCAGTTTGAGGCCGTAAACGACGCTGACGGCCGCATAGTAGACGAGCCATAGAATGAACAGGCCCGCAACAGCCAACAGGAAGACACGGCACTTCCGAGGTAGTTTCATTGGATGCTCCTCAATAATTCCGTCTGAGAGAGCGTGTCATGTCCCGACGGCACCTCCGTCTTGCTCAGTTGGGCTAGCAATCGCAGTTCCAGCGCCGGGCCATCACCGAGAGTCTGGGCGAGGTCTTTGGCCAAAGCCACAGTAGCGGGAGTCGGGGGCGTCATGGCCACCTGTCGCGGCTGCCGATCAGTCGGCGTGATGAAGATGGCAACCAGGCAGAGAAGCACGGTGGCAGCGGCGGAGTACCAGAATCCGCGCGACTCCCATACGCGATCCACCCAGTCCCGCTTGTTTGCTCCTTGCTCCAACTCCGCCCTTGCGGCGGCGAGGACCTTCGCGCGGAGGCCCGGCGGGGGAGGCTGGATATTCAGCTTTCGCAGTATATCTTCCATCTCATTTCTCCCCGGCAAATAGCCACGTGCGTGACAAATAGGAAGTCATTGCGAGGAGGAGCGCAGCGACGACGTGGCAATCTTCCTGTTTTCCGTTAGCCGTTGCCGTTCGCCCGCGATTCACGGTCACGACAAAGCGAAAGATTGCCACGCGCCAAACGCCCGGCGCTCGCAATGACGGCATTATCCGTTTTCCGTTCATCATTGGAGCAAATCCTCCGGCAGCAGCGCCCGGAGTTTGTCGAGCGCGTAACGGTAGCGGCTGGCTGCCGTGTTCAGCGAGACCCCCGTCATGGCCGCGATTTCGGCAAACGTCATGTCCTGATAGAGCTTCAGCACAATCGCCTCCCGCTGTTCGGCCGGGAGTTGCGCCAGGGCAGATTCGACGTCGCTCGCCGCGCCTTCGGGCAGACCGGGCGGCTGCGGACGCTCGAAGATCGTTGCGGAGGCAGCCGAGGAATGACCTTCGGCTTCGCGCCGCAATCGCTTCCAGACGGCGTGGCGCAGCATGGCGAAGAGGTAGGCTCGCGCCGACCGCACTTTTCCGAGTCTGCCGCGGGCGCAAGCGAGGCTGACAAAGAGATCCTGCACCGCATCTTCCGCCGCCTCCGTTCGGCCCAGCATGCCCAGCGCGTACCTGTAGAGTTGCGGGCCGACCTCATCGTAGACTCCCTCCAGCGCGGAAGGTTCTCCTTCCGCGAGACGTTCCAGCCACCGGTTGAGGCCCTCATCCTGGCTGCCGCTGGTTTCTTCCATCACTCTAATAGAGTCTCACAAGGCCGGGATTTGTCTACGAATGAAAGAATATCATAGCGGCAGGGTAACGGAAACGAGACAAGGGGACAAGATAACAAGATTGACAAGATATCTTGCGTTATCTTGTAATCTTGTCAAAGCCTCTCTTCCGTTTCCGTCGTTCACTGCGTATCCCCGTTATCCTGTTCCAAGAAGCCGTCCGCCGTACGTTCGTTGTCGCTTCCCCCGGTTGACCCTCCCGCTCGGATGTGCTAAATTCTAATCATTGTAATTCTTTACAACTGACGATGGGCCTATGCGCATCACCGTTAATGGAACTACTCAAGACCTGCCCGACGCGGCGACGGTCTCGCAGCTTCTCGACCGGCTCAAAGTGAGGCGCGACGCCATTGCCGTGGAGGTGAACCGCGAGATCGTGCCCCGCGCGCAGCATGCCGCCCAGGCATTGCGCGAAGGGGATGTCGTGGAGGTCGTCACGTTTGTCGGTGGAGGCTGAGGCATTATGGCGCAGGACGTTCTTCAACTCGGGACGCGCGCGTTCCAATCCCGCCTGCTGGTAGGCACCGGCAAGTATCCCTCGATGCCCGTCATGAAGGAGGCGCTCGAAGCCTCCGGCGCGCAGGTCGTGACGGTCGCCGTCCGTCGCATGCAGATCGAGGGGCGTCCGCAGGAGACGCTGCTGGACTACATCGACCGCAAGAAGTACTTCATCCTTCCGAACACGGCGGGCTGCTTCAACGCCGACGAGGCGATCCGCACCGCCCGCCTGGGGCGCGAGGCGGGCCTTTCCGAGATGGTGAAGCTCGAGGTGCTCGGCGACGAGCGCACTCTCCTGCCCGATCCGGTCGAGACGCTCAAGGCGGCCGAGGTGCTGGTGAAGGAAGGGTTCAGCGTCCTGGTCTACACCAGCGACGACCCGATCATCGCCAACCGGCTGCAGAACCTGGGGGTCACCAGCGTCATGCCCGCCGGTTCCCCCATCGGCTCCGGCCAGGGGATACTCAACCTGAACAACCTTCGCATCATCATGGAGTCGGCGCGTGTGCCGATCATTGTGGACGCGGGGGTGGGCACGGCCTCCGACGTTGCGCGCGCCATGGAGATGGGCGCCGCCGGCGTGCTGGTCAACACGGGCATCGCTCATGCCAAGGACCCCGTGGGCATGGCGCGCGCCATGCGCCTCGGGACGGAAGCGGGGCGGCTGGCGTTCCTGGCCGGCCGCATCCCCAAGCGCCTGTACGCCAAGGCCAGCAGCCCGGAGAAGGACTTCTGACCGACCCTCTTGGAGGAGGAGTGCCAGTGGGTGAAACGATTGTCGCCGACGCCCCCGACCGGCCGGGCGAGCCGAAGATTGACAAGCTTTTCAAGATCATGGTTCGTCAGGGCGCGTCGGACCTCCACCTGAAGGTCGGCCAGCCTCCCATCCTGCGCATCAGCGGCACTCTGCGCGCTCTCAAGAGCGACCCCCTCACCGATTCCCAGGTCCAGAAGCTGTTTGACGAAGTGCTGCGCCCCGAGCAGGCCGTCCTGCTGCATGAGCGCGGCAGCTTCGACTTCGCGCACGAGTTCGAGGGCGGATGGCGCGTCCGCATCAACCTCTTCCGTCAGCGCGGCCACCTCAGCGCCGCCTGCCGCCTCGTGCAGATACAGGTCCCCAACTACGAAGAGTTGCACCTGCCTCCCATCCTCTCCAAGATCGCCGAGATACCCGTCGGGCTGGTTCTGGTGGTGGGCGCCACCGGCTGCGGCAAGTCCACCACGCTGGCCGCCATGATCAACCAGATCAACCTCACCCGCCGCGTGCACATCCTCACCGTGGAAGACCCGATCGAATACTCCTTCACGGACAGCAAGGCGCTGATCAACCAGCGCGAGATCGGCCTGGATGTTCCCGACTGGCCCTCGGCGCTGAAGTATGCCATGCGCGAGGACCCCAACGTCATCCTCATCGGCGAAATGCGCGACCCGGAGACTCTCCATGCGGGGCTCACCGCCGCGGAGACCGGCCACCTGGTCTTCGGCACGCTCCATGCCGCCAGCAGCTACCAGGCCATCAACCGCATCCTGGAACTCTTCCCAATCGAGAAGCATGCCATGATCCGGCAGGCGCTGGCGGCGAACCTGCGCGCCGTCATCGCCCAGATGCTGCTGCCTTCGAGCAAGGAAGGCTTCCGCCGGGTGCCGGCCGTCGAAGTGCTGCTCTGCAACCCCGCGGTGCGCAACTACATCGCCAAGGGAGAGGATGAGAAGATCGTCGAAGTGATTCGCGGCGGCGCGGGTGAAGGGATGCAGGACCTGACCAGCGCCATCGCCAAGCTGGTGAAGGAAGACATGGTCCTGCGCAAGACCGCCCTGGAGCACGCCCCAAACCGGGAACGTCTGGAGATGGAACTGCGCGGCATCTCGGTGGGCGGGGGCATCGTGGGATGAGAAGGCCAATGGTCAAGGGTCCGGGAAGCGGCCGCGCCTTAGCGCTCATGGCCTGCGCCCTGCTCTGGATGGGCTGCCTGGGCGCGGGCATTGCCCAGGCGCAGGAGACCGTTGCCGACCCCGGCGCGGGCCGCTACATGAGCGGCTTCTGGCTCTTCGTGCTCATCCTGCAACTGATTATCTGGATGGGCGCCTACGACTGGGTCGGCCGCGACAGCGAGAAACTCGGCACGGCGCAGCCCTTCTGGTGCGGCATCATCATGGCGACGGGAGCGGCCGGCGCCATCCTCTCCCTGCTGCGTCCCGGCTTCCTCTTCTTCTCTCTTCTGGGCATCATCGGGCTGGGCATGGTCTTCTCTCTCTACGTCATCAAGCGCAACCTGTCCGTGGGGGAGGAGCAGCGCGTCTTCACCCTCAAGCACTTCCACTATCTCCTGCGTGTGTTCCAGGCGCGGTTCCACCTGCGCAAATCCGCCGGCGCGATGGCCCAGACGAAGGCCGGCCCGCGCGAGGACACCACCACCATTCAACTGCTTCGCAAGGACGGCGCCAGCCTGGAACGCCTCACCGAAGGGCGCACCGAAAGCGCCTCCGAGGCCGTCATCTCCGTGAAGGAATTGGTCGAGAGCGCCGTCGTCTCCCGCGCCACGGATATCCACCTGGAACCCAAGGAGAACGAACTCCAGGCGCGCTTCCGCATCGACGGCATCCTCCACAACGTCCCGAGCTACCCCACCGAACTGGGCCAGCCCATGCTTTCGAGCATCAAAGTGCTCAGCGACATGGACATCGCCGAGAAGCGCAAGCCCCAGGATGGTTCCTTCATGGGGAAGTTCAACAACCGCACCCTCGACTTCCGCGTCGCCACCGCGCCCACCGTCCATGGCGAAACCATGGTCATCCGCGTTCTGGACCGCGACGCCGGTCTGCTGCGCCTCGAAAAGCTCGGCATGCTGCAGGACCACCTCAAGGTCGTCCGCCGCGTCATCCAGTACCCGCACGGCATGCTCGCGGTCTGCGGCCCCACCGGCTCCGGCAAGACCACCACCCTGTACGCCATGCTCTCCGAAATCGACTCCTTCCAGAAGAACATCATCACCATCGAAGACCCCATCGAGTACCGGCTCGACAACGTCAGCCAGACCCCCGTCAACGTCAAGGGGGGCGTCACCTTCGCCAGCGCGCTGCGCAGCTCCCTGCGCCAGGACCCGGACGTGATTATGGTCGGCGAAATCCGCGACGCCGAGACCGCGCGCGTCGCCTGCCAGGCCGCCATGACCGGCCACTTCGTCTTCACCACCCTCCACGCCAACGACTCCATCACCTCGCTCTTCCGCCTGCTGGACCTGGGGGTTGAGGCGTACTTCATCGCCTCCTCACTGACCGCCTCGCTCTCGCAGCGCCTCGTGCGCGTCCTCTGCCCGGCCTGCAAAGTCGCCTATGTCCCGGAGCCGGACTTCCTGAAGCAGATCGGCCTTCCGCCGGACAGGCAGATCGAGCTCTACAAATCCGTCGGCTGCGAAGCCTGCCAGGGGACCGGTTATCAGGGGCGCATCGGCGTCTATGAAATGGTCGAAATCAACGACCCGATCCGGGAACTGCTGCGCACGAATCCGAGCCTGCAGGCGATCACGGCCGAGGCCAAGAAGGCCGGTTTCCGGAAACTTCAGGACGATGGCCTCGCCAAGGTCATCAAGGGGATCACCTCCCTCAAGGAACTCGTTCGGGTGACAAGGTAGCGGAGGACTGTGCCATCGGGTACTTCGTCAGCTTTCTCTCGCTGATCGTCACGATCTACTGGATATACCGCGGCTTGCGGCGCGGCCTCTATCCGGCGCTCAACATGTTCCTGGTCTTCTTCGTCCCGCTGCTGGTGACGATCAACTACTACGACCTGCTCTTCAACCTCGTGGCGATGATCTCCCCCGAGAGCACTAACACCGTGCGGGAAATGATCGCCTTCATCGCCACCTACTTCATCACCTTCGGCGTCTGCGTCTACCTCTGCGCCTGGCTCTGCGTGGACGTCATGCGCATTCACAAGCTCGTGGATGCGGTCGGCGGGATTGTGTGCGGGGGGGCGTGCGGCATCGTCTGCAGTGGCGTCCTGGTGATGATGTGGTTCACGATGCCGATCGCCCAGGAGAAGCTGCCGATCGACGACGCGCAATTGTTCTTCCCCGCCACCAAGCTCACCATGGAGGCGGCGACCTTCGTGGCCGGGCGCATCCCCGCCCAGCGTCCCTTCATCGGCGAGCGCTTCGTGCGGGACCTGCGCTTCGGCCTCCCGCAGATTCCCGGCGTGGGCGCGGGCTTCTACGTCAGTTCCGTTCCCACCGGGCAGCGCGTCTTCATTGACGCCAGCAGCATGTCCCCCACGCAGTTCCTCGACAAGCTCAAGGAGCTCATCTCCAAGCCCTGGGAAGAGCCCACCGCCACGGAAGCCAAGCGTCCCTTCGGCGAGAAACGCCGCAGCCCCGTCCTCATCGAGCAGGATGCCAAGACGGCCCTGGTCGCCGTCGTCATGGATGACGTGCCCCCGGAGATTGCGCGCGAAACCGACGCCGGCAAGATGTTCGTGCACGACGGGGAGATTTACTACTCGCGCGAGATGATTTCCGACCGCGTGCTTTTCGTCAAGATATACCGCGTTCAGCGCGAGACGGGGGTGGGTTCGGTCATTGCCCTCTTCCAGCCGGCCGACCCGGCGCTTTCCGCGCAGATGCTGCCCGCGCTGATGCCCTCGCGCGCCTGCTTCAAATTCGATGCGGCGAGCATGCGCAGCGCCCTCATGGGCGCCGGCGTTACTTCCGACGTGGACGCGCTGATTCTGCGCCTCCAGTTCTGCGGGAAAATCCTGTTCGAGGGGCTGGCCGGGAAACCGTACTGCGCCGAGGTCACTGCCGACGGCGGCAAGCGCATTTACGAAGTGCCCGCGCCGAACCTGGAAGAGGTCAAGAAGGAAACCGGCGGCTCCTGGTTCGCGCCGCGGTGAGCCTCGGCCGCTTCGCTCCGTTGCGCGCCCCTAGTGCGCAAACAGCTTGAGGTACTCTCCGTACCCCTCTTTCTCCAAATCCTCCTTCGGGACGAACCGCAGCGCGGCGGAGTTCATGCAGTAGCGCAGGTTCGTCGGGGGAGGGCCGTCGTTGAACACGTGCCCCAGGTGCGAATCGGCATGCCGGCTGCGCACCTCGGTGCGCGTTGAGAACAGCGAGCGGTCGGCGCGCTCCACGATGTTCTCCGGCGCCAGGGGCTTCGTGAAGCTCGGCCAGCCCGTGCCCGAATCGAACTTGTCGGTCGAGGAGTAGAGCGGCTCCCCGGAGACGACGTCCACGTAGATCCCCGCGCGCTCGTTGTTCCAGTACTCATTCTTGAACGGCGGCTCGGTCCCTTTCTCCTGCGTCACCTCGTACTGCATCGGGGTCAGCTTCTTCTTCAACGCCTCCTTCGTGTACGACGGGTAGCGGCCGTCCGACGCCGTTGCGGCAACGGCCGCAGGCTTCGTCAACTCCTCCTGGAACCTCGCGCGATCCTTCCCCCACACCGTGTCCAGAAACTGGTCCCGCCCGGAGCGCGAGCGGTAGTACTTGTACCGGATCGGGTTCTTCGAGTGATAATTCTGGTGATACTCCTCCGCCTTGGTGAAAGCGGTCAGCCTGGCGATCTCCGTCACGATCGGCTTGTCGAACCTGCCGCTGGCCGCGAGCTTCTGTTTGGACTCCTCCGCCAGGCGCTTCTGCTCATCGTTGGCATAGAAGATCGCCGAACGGTATTGCGGACCGCGATCCACGAACTGGCCCCCGGCGTCCGTCGGGTCGATTTGCCGCCAGAAGAGTTCCAGCAATTGCGCGTAGCTGACGACCGCCGGGTCGTAAGTGACCTGCACCGCCTCGACGTATCCCTTCTCCGCGTAGTCGGAGTAGGTCGGGTTCTCTCCCGTGCCATTGGCATAGCCGGAGAGCGCCGAGGAAACCCCTCTCACTTTCTCGAACGGCGGCTCCACGCACCAGAAACATCCCCCTGCGAAAGTCGCTTGTTCCATAGCCGTGCCTCCCGGGTCATTCGTCTGAGCGGTCCCATCGTGTGTTGCGTGCGTGCAGCCGCCGAGTGCTGCGAAGGCAATCAGTGCGGCGCCGCAAACCATAGCAGTGACGCTCTTCATAGGGCACCTCCTTGAGCGGGATTCTCCGAAGCGTCGCGCCCCGTGAACTCCCTTCTCTCTAATTCCATAATGCCCCCGAGTGCAGGCCGGGTCAAGATGTGCGCCAACTGGAAAAAGGGGAGAAAAAAAGCGCCCGGCCCCTTTTGCGTTGATTGCCCCCACACGGCGTGCTACGGTGGAATGCGGGAGTGGGAATCAGTTGGCGCCCAGCGAGGGAGGGAAGATGACGCGGTTCGACGGGGCGGTTCTAAAGGCATCCGGCCGGGCGCTCTGCGCGACGGAAGTTGCCATCCTCCAGGTCAACGTCGGCCTTCGGTGCAACCAGGCGTGCGCGCATTGCCATCTCAACGCCTCGCCGGAGCGCGCGGAGTCCATGGACTGGCCGACGATGGAAGAGGTCTGCCGCGCAGCGCGGCGCGCGGGGGCGCGGCTGGTGGACCTGACCGGCGGCGCGCCCGAACTGAATCCCCACCTCAGGCGATTCATCGAGCGGCTGCGCGCCGATGGGTTGCGCGTGCAGGTGCGGACAAACCTGACCGCTCTGCTGGAGCCGGGGCTGCGCGATCTGCCCGCTTTCTTCGCCGCGCGCGAGGTCCAATTGGTCGCTTCCATGCCCTGCTATCTGGAGGAGAACGTTCGCGCGCAGCGGGGAGGCGGGACTTACGAGAAGAGCATTGCGGCCATCCGCCGCCTGAACGACCTCGGCTACGGGGTGGAAGACCGACTGGCGCTCGATCTCGTCTACAACCCCGGCGGCCCTTTCCTGCCCCCTGCGCAGGCGGAGTTGGAGGCGGACTACCGCCGCGAGTTGGCCGCCCGGTGCGGCATCCGTTTCACGCGACTCCTGACGATTGCCAACATGGCCCTGGGGCGCTTCCGCGACCTGCTGCGCCGCGACGGGCAGGAGGAGGCGTACCTGCGGCTGCTCCGCGGCGCATTCAATCCGCAGACGCTCGACGGGCTCATGTGCCGCCGCCAACTGAGCGTCGCGTGGGACGGGACGCTCTATGACTGCGATTTCAACCTCGCCCTTCGGCTGCCCGTCAACCACGGCGCGCCGAGCCGGCTGAGCGATTTCGATTGCGCCGCCTTGGCCACTCGCCGGATCGTGACCGGAGAGCACTGCTACGGCTGCACCGCCGGCAGCGGCTCTTCCTGCGCCGGGGCGCTGGTCCGAAATGCGTGACGCGTCCGTCCGGAAAGGAGGCCGACGATGAACCGCCCCAACCGTTTCCTCCTGGCCATTCCCCTCGCGCTGCTGCTGGCCGCGCAGGCGCGGGCCTTCTCCTTCGATGACTGCGCCGATGCGCTCAAGACCTGTGTCAACGACAAGGGGATGGTCGATTACGCCCAACTCAAGGCGCACAGCGCGAAGCTGGACGCCTTCCTGAAATCCGTCGCCGACCTCGACCGCAAGAGTTACGACTCGTGGAACGAAGCGGCGAAGATCGCCTTCTGGTTGGACGCTTACAACGCCTGCACGCTCAAGGCGATCATCGGCCACTATCCCATCCAGTCCTCCTTCTTCGGCGGCCTGCGCTACCCCAGGAACAGCATCCGGCAGATCGGGGGCGTCTGGGACAAACTGGAGTTCACGGTGATGGGGAAGGGGATGACCCTGGACGGCATCGAGCACTCCGTGCTGCGCAAGGAGTTCAGCGAGCCGCGTATTCACATGGCGCTGGTCTGTGCCGCGATGGGCTGCCCCCCGCTGCGCAACGAACCGTATACCGGTGAACGACTCGACGAGCAACTGAACGACCAGGCCAGGCGGTTTCTTGCGAACTCCGCCAAGTTCAGGATAGACGAGGCCGCCGGCAAGGTGTATCTCTCCTCCATCTTCAAATGGTTCGGGGAGGACTTCGTCAAGAAGTGCGGCGTGGAGCAGGGGTATGGCGACCACTCCAGGTCCGAGCGGGCGGCGCTCCATTTCATCGCCGGCTTCCTGGACAAGAAGGAGGCCGAGTTCCTCGCGCGCGGCGATTTCAAAGTCGAGTATCTCGATTACGACTGGTCCCTCAATGAGCAATAACGGAACCGAGCCGGCTGCCGTCGCCGCAGGCAAGGGCGGCGCAGGGGGGCGCGCCTGGCTGCGCATTGCCCTGTTGCTGCTGATCGTCATCGGCCTGACCCTTGCGGGGAAGTTCCTCCCGGTGAAGGAGTGGTTCCTCGCTTTGCTGGAATGGACGCAGCGCCTCGGAATCTGGGGGCCGGTTATCGTGGTGCTTTTCTACGTGGCGGCCTGCGTGCTGTTCCTGCCCGGCTCGGTCCTGACGATCGGCGCGGGGTTCATCTTCAAGCTGGCGGTGGGTACGGTCACCGTTTCCATCGGCGCGACCCTCGGCGCATGCGCTGCGTTCTGGGTCGGACGCACCCTGGCCCGCAACTGGGTGGCGGGAAGGGTGGCCGGCAACGCGAAATTCGAGGCGATTGACCGCGCCGTCGCGCGCGAAGGGTTCAAGATCGTCCTGCTCACGCGGCTCAGCCCCGTCTTCCCGTTCAACCTGCTCAATTACGCTTTCGGGTTGACCCGCGTCCGCTTCCGCGACTACGCGCTGGCGTCATGGATCGGCATGCTCCCCGGCACGGTCATGTACGTCTACATCGGCTCCGCCGCGCGCAGCCTGGCCGATGCCGCCGCCGGGGGCGGGCCGCGGCCCGCGGCGCAGCAGATCTTCTTCTGGGCCGGGCTGGGGATTGCCGTCGTCGTGGCGCTGCTGGTCACGCGCATTGCGCGCCGCGCCCTGCGAGAGGGTGCGCCGCCGGACGGAGTTGACGTGAAGGAAGGGGGAAAGCTCCATGGCTGAATACGGCCAACTGCTCCCGCGCGACGCCTATAACGAGGCGCTCGCCGGGAACGTTCATCCGCCCGCCTGGGCGAACCCGACGCCGGCGCCGCGCTACAACCTCGTCGTGCTTGGCGCAGGCACCGCCGGCCTCATCGCCGCGCTGGGGGCGTCCGGTCTGGGCGCGAAAGTCGCCCTGGTCGAGCGTCACCTGCTGGGGGGCGACTGCCTCAACGTCGGCTGCGTCCCCTCCAAGTGCATCATCCGATCCGCGCGCGCCGCCGCCGAAGCGCGCGACGCGGAAAGCTTCGGCATCCGAACCGGCAAGGTTGAGGCGGACTTCGCGGCGGTGATGGAGCGCATGCGCCGGCTGCGAAGCGGCATCAGCGGGCATGATTCCGCCGAGCGCTTGCGCAGCCTGGGGGTGGACCTGTTCTTCGGGCAGGGGCGTTTCACCTCCGGCGATACCGTCGAGGTCGCCGGCAGCGCGCTGCATTTTCGCAGAGCGGTCATTTGCACCGGCGCGCGGGCGGTCGACCCGCAGGTGCCGGGCATGGCCGAAGCGGGTTTCCTCACGAACGAGACGGTCTTCTCGCTCACCGAGCGGCCGCTTCGGCTGATCGTCTTCGGGGCCGGCCCGCTGGGGTGCGAACTGGCGCAGGCCTTCCGCCGCCTCGGCTCCGACGTGACCCTCATCGAGCGCGGCCCGCAATTCCTGAGCCACGAAGATGCCGACGCCGCGCGCCTCCTCGCGGAATCTTTCCGCCGCGACGGCATCCGGGTGCTGCTCAATACCGCGATCAAGCGCGTCGAGAAGACTTCCCTGGGGAAGGCCGTCAGCCTGGGCTCCGGTGGCCAGGAGCAGACTCTTGTGGCCGATGAAATTCTCGTCGGCGCGGGCCGCGCTCCAAACGTGGAGGGGCTCGACCTGGAGCGCGTCGGCGTCCGGTACGACACCCGCTCGGGCGTTCAGGTGAACGACCGCCTCCAGACGACGAATCCGCGCATCTATGCCGCCGGGGATATCTGCCTCAAGCACAAATTCACCCACACCGCCGACGCCACGGCGCGCATCGTCATTCAGAACGCGCTCTTCTGGGGGCGCAGGAAACTCAGCGCCCTGGTCATCCCCTGGTGCACCTACACCGATCCGGAAATCGCCCACGTCGGCCTGTATGAGCGCGACGCGCTGGAACAGGGGATTGCGCTGGACACCTTCCTCGCGCCGATGGCCGAGGTGGACCGCGCCGTGGCCGACGGGGAGACCGAGGGATTCGTGAAGATCCACGTCCGCAAGGGGAGCGACCGGATTCTCGGCGCGACCATCGTTGCCCGCCACGCCGGGGAGATGATCAGCGAGGTCAGCCTGGCGATGGTCGGCGGGCTGGGGCTGCGCGCCATCGCGGAAACGATCCATCCCTACCCCACGCAGGCCGAGGGGATCAAGCGCGCCGCCGACGCGTACAACCGCACGCGGCTCACGCCGTTTCTGAAGAGCGCGTTCGGAAAGGTGATGGCGTGGCGCAGGTGAGGCCGGGCGTGAATAAGTGCAGTGAGCAACTCATTCTCTTCAGCCGCTACCCGGTTGCCGGGGAGGCGAAGACTCGTCTCATTCCGCTTCTGGGGGGGGAGGGGGCTGCCGAGTTGCAGCGCCGCATGACGGAGCACGCGGCGGCGCACGCGCGCAAGTTAGCCCTGCGCGCGGGGGCCTCGCTGCAGGTGCGCTTCGCCGGCGGCAGCGAAGCGCAGATGAAGTCATGGCTCGGCGCGGCGATGGAGTGCCGTGCGCAGGGGGAAGGGGACCTCGGCGCGCGAATGGCGGAGGCGTTTCGCGATAGCTTTGCGCGCGGCTTCAGCCGCGTGTTGATCGTCGGCGCGGACTGCCCTGGTTTGACGGCGGATGTGATGGGGCGCGCCTGCTCCGCGCTCTCGCGCTGCGACGTCGCGCTGGGGCCGGCGGTGGATGGCGGCTACTACCTCGTGGGACTGCGCCGCCCCGCGCCGGATCTCTTTGCGGGAATTCCCTGGGGAACCGAAGAGGTCTTCGCTCAGACCGTCGCCTGCGCCAGGCGGCTCCATCTCTCTCTCCACAAGTTGGAGACATTGCCGGACGTTGACCGGCCCGAAGACCTGTGTTTCTGGGAAGAGGCGGAGGCGGCCTCTCCCGCCCGCTACGATGGGGCGCTGATTTCCGTGGTGATCCCCACGCTGAACGAAGCCCCGCACATAGCCGGGCGAATCGCCGAGCTGCGCGAGGTCCCGAATGTCGAGGTAATCGTCGCCGACGGGGGAAGCTCCGACGGCACTGCCGACGCGGCCGCCGCCGCCGGCGCGCGCCTCTGTCGCAGCGCTCCGGGGCGCGCCCGCCAGATGAACCTCGGCGCCGCATCCGCGCAGGGAGCGATTCTTCTCTTCCTCCATGCCGATAGCTCCCTGCCCGCCGGTTTCTCCCGCATGGTTCGAGACGCGCTCGCGCAGGAGGGGGTGATTGCCGGCGCCTTCCGACTCCAGATCGCCGACCCCAACCCCGCCCTGCGGCGCGTCGAACGTCTGGCCCATTTGCGTTCGCGGCTGTTTCAGATGCCCTATGGCGACCAGGCGCTTTTCATGACCGCCGGGGCCTTCCGGGCGTCCGGCAGCTTTCCGGACATTCCCCTGATGGAAGATTTTGAACTCGTGCGCCGGTTGGGGCGACTCGGTCGGATCGCCATCCTCCCTTCCCCGGTGCGCACCTCAGCCCGGCGCTGGCATCGGCGCGGAGTGCTGCGCCAGACGCTCCTGAACCAGTTCATCATCGTCGCCCACCTCCTCGGCGCCTCCCCGGCCCGCCTTGCGCGGTGGTACGCGTGAGTGAAATCGGAACTGGCATAATGCGCCCGTCCGCACTATAATGCGCCGCAGCCTCAGGCCTCGCGAAATAAGGGAACATGGCGCGCTTGTCACGCTTCCTAGTCCGTGATTGAAAAGGGACTTCGGGTGTGCCCTGAGTGCGCGATCTTGCAGAGCGTGACCATCATGGGAGGAATGCGATGAGTTCAGGGCCGATTCGGATCGGGATCGCCGGGGCGGGCTTCATGGGAAAGACCCACGCCACCTGTTACAGCATGATGCCGGGCGCGAAGGTGGTGGGTATTTCCGACGTGCGGCCGGAGCAGGCGGCGAAACTCGCCAAGGAGGTGGGCGCGCAGCCGTTCGACACGCTCGATCATCTCCTGGACCAGACCCGGGCGGACGCCGTGGATATCTGCCTGCCCACCGATTTGCACGAGGAGGCCATCTATACAGCGGTCCGGCGCGGAGTGCACTGCATCGTGGAGAAGCCCATCGCCCCGGACGCCGAGAGCGCGCGTCGCGTCGCCGGGAAGATTTCCGGGAGCAAGTCGATCGTGATGGTCGCCCACGTCATTCGGTTCTGGCCGGAGTACGAGTACTTGAAGAACGTCGTGAAAGCCGGGGAATGGGGGCGGCTGACGGCGCTGGCCATGATGCGCATGAGTCCCCGGCCCGGCTGGACGTGGAATAACTGGAACCTGGACCCGAAACGCTCCGGCGGCGCTCTGCTCGATCTGCACATCCATGACGCGGACTATCTGCGATACCTCCTGGGCGAGCCCCAGGGGCTGGACGCA
>Ga0114951_10002895_pt1 | contig 18683 bp, 35 predicted proteins | sample AM7aDNAmetaG_FD_88677 | JGI IMG/M metagenome (GOLD analysis project Ga0114951, IMG submission 88677) | Freshwater microbial communities from Finland to study Microbial Dark Matter (Phase II) - AM7a DNA metaG | ecosystem: Environmental > Aquatic > Freshwater > Lake | place: Finland: Lake Alinen...
TATCATATACTAGAGAATTTGATAATTTTTCAGATGCGTCCAATTGGGCAGATGAAATGGGTGAGCACATCAAAAATAAGTTAATATTGTGAAATATAAAATTGGTGATAAAGTTAGAATCAAACCATTAAAATGGTTTGTTTGGAACAAAATAAATATTGATAAACAGCAATTAAAATTTTGTGATCAAAATACAATAATAGATGATATTTGGTTTAAATCTTGGTATTTTATTAATATTGATAATTGTAGGTTTGTTTGGAAAGAAAATTTTCTAATTGGAATAAAAGAAGAAAGATTACAAAAAATTAAAAAATTATCAAAAAATGAAAATTAAAATTAAAATATTAATAATATTCTTTTTTATATTTACATCTGCTTTTTCACAAGAGATTCCAAAATTTGATGGATGGGTAACAGACAATGAAAAACTGTTCACTTCAGAACAAAATGCTGAACTGAACAAATTGATCACTGATTACGAATCAAAAACATCAGTAGAAATAGCGATATTAACAGTGCCGACATTTGAAAGTAGCATTGATGATTTTGCTCAAAAAACAGCAACAAAATGGAAAATTGGGAAAAATGGTGTTGATAATGGACTTTTAATTGTTGTATCAAAAAATATGCATGTGCTACGGGCACAAACTGGTTATGGACTCGAAGGATATTTACCCGATGGATGGTTAAAAAATCAAGGAGATAATATAGCATCAAAATATAAAAATAAATATTTTGAAGGCACAAAAGAATATCTTCTTCTTTGTATGAATAAAATCGGTAAAGAATATTCAATTGATCATAACAAAAAATTAATAAAAGAAAATAAAAAATCAAAAAAAGATGAATGGGTAATTCTTTGGATGTTAAAACATGTTCCTTGGTATATTTGGATCATTATTATTGGTGCTTGGTTTTTACTGTTTTGTATTGATCCAGGATTGGCTATCAATATACTATTGATTGTTTTAACTTTGGGAAAATCTGGTGAAGTTAGTAGCGGTGGTGGAGGTAGGTTTGGGGGAGGTGGAAGTTCCAGTAATTGGTAAATTTTAAATAAAATTTTTTATTTTAAAAATGAGTTGTAAATTTGCACCGTCAAATAAAATTATGAAGAAATATAGAGTAAAAGAAGAAAATGATAAATTTTCAATTGAAGTTGAAAAAATAACTAAAAATATTTTCGGCAAAGAAAAAAGAGAATGGTATGATTGTGATAAAAATGGAGATATATTTCATTATATGACTGTCGGAACAATATATCGTGTCAATAATTGGAATCAGAGATTACCAGAGTTTGATACTTTAGAAAGTGCAGAAGCAACGAAAAAACTTTTCGAAAAAGGAATTGTTTATCACGAATAATTAACAATTTAAAATAACTAAACATGAATGATGCAAGTAAAATGATTATTAAACAAACTAAAATGTTGGTTTATTTGGCAGTTGCGTTTATTATAGCTACTGCAATAGTGTGTACAAAAAGTGTTCATCCAATTGATTATTTTATTATTTGTGAAATGTTTTGGTTTGTATCAATTATTTTCTCATATGCAGTTGTCGGATCTGTTGCTGGACAAATTGCTCTTGGTATAGAAGATATTTATCGAACATCAACAAGAGTAGGTTCATTTCTACAATTATTTTTTTGTGGTGCTGGATTTGTGGCATTTATTATAATGTTAATTTAAAATAAACAAAATATAAAATATTCACTATATACTTATTCAAACATTTAAATTTTAAAATTATGAAGAAGAATTCTCTCAGCAATAAAGGTCTTAGCCTTTCACAGGCACAATCTATTTCTAATCTCTGTCATCAAAGAGCAGTAGAAATTGAACACAAGTTATCTGGAGTTAATAACTACAGTAAATCTGTGGATATTAATGATGTAACCGGATCAAAAACACACACTATTGTTATGGGTAAACAGATTCCAGCGGATGTCGTTAGTTTAATAACTGAAAAAGCAACACTTCACGGATGTCAAGCATTTTTGATGGAAAACATCAAAGCAAAAGAATCTTTGCTTAATGAAATAAGAAAAGCAACTTCGGATCTTTCTTCAGTTGATTATCCTGTAAAGCCGTTAACAAAAACGGTTGAACATCTTCCACAGGTTGATGATGATTTTGGTTGGTCTCAACTCACTACACAAGAAAATAATGAATTCATTGAAGCTGAGGCGTTTGCTTCCCATATTGGTCAATTTATTCATAAAGAAGGCACACTTTCACGATTGAGAAAAGAATTACCAACAGTACAACCTATTGAATGGATGGAAATTAAAGTTGGTGAAAAATCACCCGTTACAATCACTACACATCACACATCTGAGCAACTTCTTAAAATCCATGAAGAATTAGCAGCACTTCATCGTTCACACGAACAGCGGGTAAACTATTTTAAAGCAAAGGTTAAGAATTTAACCACAGAAGAAAATGCACGAATTGCTAAAATAAATGCAGATGCACAAAATGATGCTCAGTTGTTTAATAACAATCAATCAGTCGCATATGAAACTGCTTATAAAGCAGCGATAGAAAAAGCTAGGGTTATTCAAGCCAATTTTGAAAAAGAACGTCAGTCAAAGACTAAGGAAATTGCAGCAATGCGAATTTCAATTGATGCTCGTTTTCAAAAAGTTATTGATCAATTTATGAATCAACTTTCAGATACACAGGAATAAATTAGTTGAGATGTAAATAAAGCACAAGCCGAGTTTACATTTCTTTATGCTTGATGATAAGTTCTTTGACATACAACTCAAGAAATATATGGATATTTTGTGCCTTCGGGCTCAATGTGTAAAACCGCCTTTTCTACAATTTCTAAGTTTTTGTGTGTTTTATTAAAAATAACACGTAGTAGAATAAGTTACCTTAATTGGATAATTAGTCTACAAAAAAAGACTTGGTTCTTGTCTTTGCCCTTGTAGTAGAAAAGGGTCTTTGACCTTAACATTGACATAGACATTATCTATACGACTTATCATCAAGCAACTATTTTATATTTTTAAAATTTTAAATTAAAAAAAGCATGAAAACAATAAATAAATTATTTAGTTTCAGCATCGTTTGTATTTTTATTACAACCGCCGCTGTTTTTTTACTTTTTTATTTTCCAGCGCCTTTTATTTCAAAACAATTATTAATAGTTTTGATTTTTATTATTTCTCCATTTTTTCTTATTTGTAATAAAGTTGCAACAAAAAAAGTAAAAATAATTAATTATATTACAGTTTGCTTGTGTTTTGTTATTGGAGTAAGTCTCGGTTTAGATTTTAGATTTAGAACACTTGAATATGATAAAGTGTCTGATCAAAATTATATAATCACTAACACACTAAATAATGTTGTTGAATTCAAAAAAGAAGATTATAAAACACAAATTATATCTAAAAAGCAATTAGATGCTAATATTGATAGTTTACAACTATACCAATCATATATAATTGATATTTTTGGTAATAAAATGTTAACAAGTTTTTATTTGGTAAAAAATAATAAAAAATATTTACTATACAATTTGGAAAACTTTATGGAAAAATAAATTAAAATATTTTTTTATTCTAAATATTATTTATACATTTGCAATTCAAATTCAAAAATAAACTAAAAAATTTAAAAATTATGAAAAAAGGTTTGATTATCACATTAGGAATTGTAGGATTATTCATTTTAATGGTTTTTGGAATCGTATCGTGGGGCATCGGTTCTTATAATGGTTTGGTGACAAATCAGGAAGCTGTAAACTCACAATGGGCACAAGTTGAAAATGTTTATCAACGTAGGTCAGATTTGATTCCTAACCTTGTAAAGGTTGTACAGGGTGTAGCAAATTTTGAAAAAAGTACACTTACAGATGTAATTAACGCAAGGGCAAGTGCAACACAAATGAAAATTGATCCAAAGAATCTTACACAGGATCAAATTAATAAGTTTCAGCAAAATCAACAAGGTCTCGGTCAGGCTCTTGGTCGGCTTATGGTTGTAGTTGAAAAATATCCGGAACTTAAAGCAACCCAAAATTTTACTGAATTACAAGCTCAATTAGAAGGTAGTGAAAATCGATGTACTGTTGAACGTATGACGTTTAATCAAGTAGCGCAAACATATAATGTTAGTTTGAGAAGTTTTCCTACAAATATTATTGCTGGTATGTTCGGATTTACTCCTAAGCCATATTTTAAAGCTGACGAAGGTGCGAATAAAGCACCAAAGGTCGATTTTAAATTTTAAAGATCAAAAATCTAAAAAAATAGCGAAGTTTTAAAACTTCGCTATTTTTTTTATCTACAATTATTGTTTATCTTTGTTTAATGAAACAAATTAGATATAATAAGATCGCTTATCTGCAGGTTATTAAAAAACCAAAAGATATTTATACAGCGGTATATACTGAAATTGGTGATGTACAAACTTGCGATTATGATGATTTAATATATCAATTATCAAAAACAAAAAAAGTTCATGTTTTTATAGCATCAGATGAATCTTACACATTCAATGCTGATGAAATTAAAATAATCAAAATTAAGCATAAAAAAGAATGGATTCAGTTGCCGACAATAAAAGAAAAAGAAGAATTTAAAAATGCAACATTAGAATTAAAACAACTAAGAAAAGAAAAAATTAAAAAATTAAAAATTAAAAGTTATGCAAAAAGACGAAACAAATAAAGTATTAGCCGGAGTTTGTTCAGGTATCGCTAATGAATTTTCAATAGATCCAATTATTGTTAGACTTGGATGGTGTGCCTTCACACTTTTAACTGGTTTTGCGGTAGGTATTATAACTTATGTTATTGTAGCATTAGTGATGAAATAAAACATTTATGACACAAAAAATTCCTAGATTAAAAGATTTTATAAATAAAATAACCAATAGGAAATATAGAAATGGTTTTATTAACTATTTAAAAGTTTCTTCATTTGATGAATATTATCAAATGCAAAAATTGTATGGTGATATAATTTTTAAATTAATTTTTAAATATGACAATTCCAAATTTTTAAGTAAAAATTGGTTTAAATATATGTATTTAAAATTATTATGGTCAAAGATATATGAAATTTTCTCAAGAGGTAATAATTCATTTATGATTAAAATTAACAAAGAATTGGGAGAAAGTAATAAAAAAAGAAGAAAGTTATTAGACGAAATTAATGAATATAAAAATATTTTGAAGAGCTTAAACACGATAAGTTTAAATTTATCAGACACATCAAATAAAAATATCATTAAAATAAATCTTACAATTATTGATCTTATCTATTCAGATAATTATTTGAATAAATTATATGATGAATTAAATAAAAAAATTAACTAAATTTGTTGATGCAATAAGTTGCACTTGCTTGTCCGTTACAAAATTTGTTGTTTTTTACAACTACTTCCAAACAATCATTCCACAAACCAGGATAATTTGGTTCGTTTATATAAGATTCTCCAACATATAAAGTTTTTTTACAACTCCAAACACCAATACCACCAGCAATTATAGAGTGTTTCTTTCCATATTCAGGATAATCTCCTTTCCAATACCACCATTCATATGTAGAATGAATATCTTTGAAACTACATTCAAATTCATTCTGTGATATCATTGTTATTGAAACTTCAAAATTTCCAGGATTATAAATACTTATTATATTAGATGTTAAAATTTGATTATTATAAACAAATGAACAATAAATTTCATCATTATTTGATAATCCAAATAGTGTTATTGAATAAAGATTGTTACCAATAGCTATAATAGTATTATTTTTAAACCAAGTAATTATCGGTGTAAAATGTATAATAGAATCAATATTGACAGTAAATGTTATATTATTTCCGCAATATTTATCACCACTTTGATTTGAAGTTAAGGATATAGATGGTGCATAATAAGAATATGAATCTGATTCTAATAAAATTTTACCATTATTAAATAGCAATTTATTGTTGTTTAAAAGTAATGCTGGCATATTAATTATTTGTTTTTAAAATTACATAAATGAATCATATAATCTTATATATATTTTACTACCCTGAATAATATTATCTTCTGGAATAGATACACCAGGTGAATAAGATTTGAAAGTTATAATAATCCAAGAAAATGTACTATCAGAAGATATTGATGATGTATCATTAAATCTAATATTAGAATCACTTGTAGATATATCCACTAATTGCGCATCACCAATACTATTTATGCTTGTTTTTCCTGATAGATTAGGATTTCCAGTTTTTAGCCATTTTATTTGTATGGTGTATGTACCACCAGTAACTTTAGCATATATTATTTCTCTATATAATGCGTTTGTAGTATCGTTTGAACTTGAAATTTCATCTACATATGTAGCCGTACAATAAGGCGCACCAGCATTGGTGCTTCCACTTTGATAGATTTTCACTCTATATTCTTTATATTCTGGTTTAGTTTCTACTTGTGAACCACCAGAATAATTTAAAAGATTTTGTATTTTATAAGCAGACCAAGTTGCGGCACCAGTTTTAATATATGATATATTACTATTTGCGCATATCACATTTAATCCTATTGGATAAGATGTATTAGAATATATAGAATTTAATTGTGATATTGTTAAACCAGTGTAAGTCGAATTAGTTACTGTTATGGTGACATTATTTAAAACGTCTGAAAAATTATTTAACAAAAATTTAGTGCCCTCAACATATTCTGAAAACCAATATCCATTACCAATATAAGTAAATCTATATGTTTGTTGTGCTGAAATGTTTACTTGACTCACTGATGAATTATTAGACATTTGAATTATCATATCTCCATTATATCCTTCAACTCCAATTGCGCTAGAACCATTTTTTACAATTAGAGTTTTTCCTGCTGTAACACCACTTGGTAAATAAGCATAACCATTACCAATTACATTATTAATATCATAATTTAAAAATGGATATGTACTTGGTCCACCAGTTCCAGAAGTTACGGTTGCTACTAATGTATCATCATCTTTCATTCTAATTAATGACCATGTGGTATTGCTTGTTTTAATATACGCAACATCACTATTATTACACAACGCCAAAAATCCAATATTTGTGTTTGGATATAATGTGTTTAATTGTGCTGTTGTTAAGCCTGTGTATGATGTGTTTGTTTTATATGGAGTATAGCCATACCAAGTTCTAGTTGATGCGGAATATGTTAAAAAATTTCCATTTGTACCATCCATAGTTGAAAATGGAATTGTTGGTAATAGATTGCGAATTTCAACCATCCAAACATTATTTGTTATATATGTAAACATAAAACATTGTTTTTCTGGACATTGAACAACCGACACGTTCCAATTGAAATTATCTTGTACTATAATTGCGGTTTGACCAGAATTTCCCCATACATTTATATAACCACTATTATTATAACCGAATGTTGTATTTACAACGTAGCATACTTGTCCTAAAATCGGATTTACTGGTAAAATAACAGAATCTCCACTACCACCAGTAACGATTTTATTAAACATTGCTGTCAATTGAGTACCATTAGTAGAATTATATCCATTAGCTTGTGCTTGAGCATAAATATTATTAGAATAACCATAAATACCATCTTTGATTAAAACACCATCAATTGTAACTCCGGAATATTGCGTAAGTTCATTTATATTATCTGTTAATATTTCATTTGTATTTTTCCATGTTGTTGAAGAAAAAATTAAATAATTTCCATATTGAGGATTATTAATATTTACATCTATCAAATCACTTAATTTGTTGGTGTTGGTTGTAACTCCAGTATAAGATAATAAACCATCAGAATTTAAGACAACCAAATTTCCTGAATGCCCACTTAAACTAATAATTGATAAATTATTTGTATAAAGTGTACCACCAGTATAATATAAAGAAACATCAGTTGTTCCAATATAATTTTTCACATCAGACAGCGAAACTTTTTTTACATCAGAAAATGAATTATCATCTACTGGCATTATATAATTATCATAAAGTGTAGAAGCTGTTGTTAATCCTGTTAATCTTTCCATTTAATTATTTTATTTTTTATTATATATTAATTTAAAAATCATAAAATATATTCCCCGAATTATTTTAAAACTTTTTTTAAAATAATTCATATAAACAAAATGAAAAGTAAAATATCATTATATAAAGATCAAATTGTTAAAAATTTGTGTGATAGTTTAGAAAAAAATTCGGATGATTGGTCACCAATAAAAGATAATTTAACACATCTAACAAAATATCTTAGAAAAGATGGTATCATTGTTTCTTGGAATTGGTCAATATTTCCTATAGAAATATATCTTTCAGATAATCAATATAATTATGCAATAACAGATGAACAAGAAAGAATAATGAACAGTATAAATAAGATGATAGAAAATAAAAAAATTTTAGCAGAAAATAATTTTCTTAAAAAAATGAATGTTGCAACAAGAAAAGAAAAACTTCAAAATATTTCAAAAAAATTATAATTTTTTTTTATTTCATTAAAAATGTGTAAATTTACAAATTAAAATTAATATATAAACTAAAAATAAATCAAATGGAAAGCATAATTGTTGAAATTCGGGCATCAGAGGGTGGTAACGATTCTAAGTTACTAGTGAAAGATTTATGCGATATTTATACCAAATCTTGTCGCAATAAAGGCTTCAATTATAAAATTGAAACAAAAGATAGTTCCATTTCTATTTGAATAACCGGAGATAAAGTAAAACATTATTTTAATAATGAAAGCGGATCTCACTGTTTTGTAAGAGTACCTCCCACAGAAAAATACAACAGAACACAAACAAGTTTTATAACTGTTGCTGTTATGAAACAAAATAATAAAACTGATTTTATTTTAGATAAAAATCAGGTTGTTAAAAAATATACTTGCTCGAGCAGGAAAGCGGGGGGACAGAACTTGAATCGTGTACATACATGTGTAGTTTTAACACATTTACCAACTGGTATTATAGTGCGATCAGAAGAAACTAGAAATCAAGGTAAAAATGAAGAAATTGCATGGAAAAGATTATATGATAAATTAAAAGATATTGAAGAAAATAAAAGCGAATTAAAAAATAACTCTTATAGAAATAATCAAATAGGTTCTGGCGGAAGAGGTAATGGTAAACGAAGAACATATAGAATAAAAGATAATTTGGTTATAGATTATATAACAGGTAAAGAATGTAGATGGTTAGATTTTCAGAAAGGAAAAATAGAATTACTTTTTTAAAATGAATGATTTAAATAGAAATATAGGTATAGTAGCACACATTGATGCGGGTAAAACTACATTGACTGAGCGTATATTATATTATACTGGACAAAATCATAAAATGGGAGAAGTTCATGATGGAAACACATCTACAGATTTTATGCTACAAGAGCAAGAACGTGGTATAACAATTATGTCAACAGCGGTAACATCATATTGGAAAGATCATAAAATTAATATCATAGATACGCCAGGACACATCGATTTTACAATTGAAGTAGAACGTTCACTTAGAATATTGGATGGTGCGGTGATAGTTTTCTGTGCGGTTGGTGGTGTTCAGCCACAGTCAGAGACAGTATGGAGGCAAGCGAATCGATATAAAGTTCCAAGAATAGCATTTGTTAACAAAATGGATAGAGTTGGTGCAAATTTTTTCAATGTAGTAAATCAAATTCAAAATAAACTTAAATCTAATCCGTTAATTATTCAACTTCCTGTAGGAATCGAAAATAAATTTAACGGTGTCATTGATTTGATTGATATGAAATTAATTACTTGGACAACCGAAACTTTGGGTCAAGATTATATTGTTTCAGAAATTCCACAAGAATATTTAGAACAAGCCAATATTTTTAGAATTAAACTACTTGAAACTATTTCATATCATAATGATAAATTTATGATGAAATATTTGGAATCACCTGATAAAATAACAAATGTCGAAATTATCAAAAATATTCGAAATTTAACTTTAGATTTTTCTATTATTCCAGTTTTGTGTGGATCTGCTTTTAAAAACAAAGGCGTTCAAACATTGCTTGATGCTATAATAAATTTTTTACCGTCACCAATCGATAGAGGTATTGTTTATGCAAAAAAAGATGAACACAACATTGAAATTAAACCATACGATACTGAAAAATTGGCAGCGTTAGTTTTTAAAATTTCAACAGATAAAAACACTGGTAAACTTTCTATGATTCGAGTTTATTCAGGAAAACTTAATCTCGGTCAAATAGTTTATAATTCCAGAACTGGTAAAGCAGAAAGAATTTCTAGATTGTTCACTATTCAAGCGAATAAAAAAATAGAAGTAAAATCTGTTGGAGCTGGTGACATTTGTGGAATTGTTGGAATTAAAGATTTAATAACAGGTGATACTCTTTGTGAATCTAAAGATGTTTTCTTTTTTGAAAATATGAAAGTTTTAAAACCTGTAATTTCAATAACTATAGAACCTTTAACTAATAAAGATAATGATAAATTAGGATTTGCACTTGCTAAATTAGCTGAAGAAGATCCTACTTTTTCAGTTAAAATTGATGAAAATAGTCAAACGGTTATAAGTGGAATGGGAGAATTATATCTCGAAATTATTTTAAGTAGATTAAAAACAGATTTCGGTGTTGAATGTAATACTGGTCAACCAAAAGTTTCTTATAGAGAAGCTATAACGAAGCCTTACACTCATCATGAACGCTTACAACGACAAACTGGTGGTAAAGGAATGTTTGCTGAAATGGAATATAAAATTGAACCAACGACTGAAAAAGGTTTAGTTTTTATTTGGGAAGTTAAAGGTGGAAATATACCAAGGGAATATATGTCAACTATTGAAAAAGCATTTAAAGATTGTATGAACAATGGACCTTTGGCTGGAAACGAAATAGAAAGTCTAAAAGTGACTATACTTGATGGTTCAACACATGTTGTAGATTCAAGTCCTTTTGCATTTGAAACTTGCGTTAAAGTGTCATTTCCTAAAGCGTATATAAAAGCAGATCCTTGTTTATTAGAACCTATTATGAATGAGGAAATTGTCACGCCAGAAGAATATTTAAGTGATATAATTAGTGAAATAAATAAACATCGTTCAAAGGTTGTATCAATTGATACACTACCAGATTCTACAATAATTTTAAGAGCTAAATCACCATTATCAGAAAAGTTTGGATTTATAACTATTCTTAGAACATTATCTCAAGGTAGGGCAACAACCAATTTAACATTTTCTCATTATGAAAAATATTAAAAATTTGATTATATATATGATTAATGAAAGATGAGTTCAAACAATGGGGTGGTTATGCCTATCATTATAGTTTATCTGAACTTAATGAACTTGATTTCATGACACCCGAAGAATTTTATAATAATCACAACAAATTGTGCTTTAAATTATATCTATATGTTAAAAAAGTTATTTTAGAAAGACAACATTCAAATCAAGCACAATACGATTGGCATTTAAAACAATGTAAAATAATTAAAGATAATTTAGATCAAATTCCAATTTTAAAAGATAGTAGCAAATTTAATTTGTAGATTATTCAATTATGAAAAATATTGAAAACATATATCAAGTAGTCGAACAAGAAGAAACAACGACTATTTTAATAGTTTCAATAAATAATAATAAAACATTGTTAGATACACTATTTAATAACGTTTATAATAAATATTCAAAAAATAAAATAAAATTAACTAAATATAGCAAATTAATTAATAAAATAAGCACAATTAAAAATAAGTTAATTTGTTGTGAATCAGATTTTAAAAAAATACAATTAAGTGGTTCAACCACAAGAAAAAATAACGATTTTATATTATTACAATCTTATCTTAAAGATAATAGTTCAAAATTTTTAATGCAATTAGATTTATCTGAATATGGATTTTACGATTTTACCCATCCATATTTTCTCCAAGATATTCAAAACACAATTTCTGATTTTGTGCCATTTGGTTTGTGTAGCTTTGTTATTTTAATTGGTGAAAATAAAATTTTAGTTTTAAAGGATCAATCATCGTTACTAAAAGAGAGCAATGGATATTATGGAACATTTTCTGAAATATCAATAGATCCGTTATTAAGATTTTGCAAATTGAAAAAAATTAAAAAGAATTTGGGAGCTTAATATTTTACTATATAAGAATAAAAATATTAAATATGTCAAATTTTAAAATTACAATTTATTTAGATGATTTAGATACCATTGTTTTAACAACAGACTATCAAAAAGAATATGATTTAAAAACCGATGTTATTAATATTGGCAGAAACGGAATTATGAATAAAAAAGAAAATAAACATATTTATTATCCGCCTCATAAGATTGTTAAAATTGAAGTTGAACCGGAATCTCAGATCTAATTTCTAATTCGTTTTTTATTTTCCTTATATTTAATTCGTAATAATATAAATGCTCATTTAAATACATTTTTTCATTATCGGGATCCATTTTGATAATATCTTCCATATCATATTGTAATTCCAAATAAGATGAAAGTAAATCCAAAAGTTCATTTATAGATTTTTTTCTAAGTTCTTTGTAGCAGTGTATTTTAAGAGCGTTCATTTTAATTATGTAATTTTTTCAAAATCTTTGTTATCATTGGTGTATAAAATATCATCGTATGAAAATTTGACGGTTATGTTTTTAACATCTTTATAATCAGTCTTTTCAAAATCAAAATCAATTAGCTTATTTATTTCGGTTATTTTTAATGTTTTGAATATTACAATTCCTAAAACTGTTTGTTCTTTATCAAGCATTTTTATTTTAACATCACCAGTTGTTTTATCGTTTTTTAATTTTATAAGAATTTGTAGCGGTTCAATTTTTTTATTTATAGAAAATAATTCAAATTCCATCATTGTTTCATTGATTCTTATTAAACTTTCTTTTAATATTTCTTTTTCTTGAATTACCAAATCACCGAAATCAAAATCACATTCAAACAATCCTCTGTTTAAAGGTTGAATTTTATCGTAAATAGTTTCTTTTTTCATAAATTAAAAATTTTTTCAAAAACTATATATAAAATTTTATGATTCAAAAATAAACAAAAAAAGTGGACGAATCGCCCACTTTTTAAAAATAATTGTAATAATTTTTTTATTCTTCATCGTCATGTTGAATATAAAAATCATCACGATCTCCATCAACATTAATAATAGTAGCATCCGTAATTTCAATATCTTTGCTGATACTAATATTTTCTTTAATATTTTCTGCTAATTGGTCAGCATATTCTTCAACCCTTTCAAAGTCGGAATCAGTTTCTACAGTAATGTTAATATTAATTGTAAATTCTTTTTTCATAAGTATATTGATAATTTTTTAATTATAAAATATTTTAAAATAAAAGTTTAATTTTTTTTTATTAAATAATTTTTTTATATTTGTGATAGATATGGAAATAAAGGGTAAATATTGGAAAATTCGAGTAAATCAAGCTAAAAAATCTATGGAATATTTGGGAGTTCCAAAAGAATATATTTCAGTTTTAACGAAAGAAAATTCTTTTTTCAATAAAGAAAGATGTAAATTTAGATTAATTATTTTTGAAGAAGAAAAAAATAATTTTTATTCATTTACATCAATATCAAAAGGTTGGGGATGGGATACAAATGAAAATAAATATTTATATAATTTTGCTTACCAAGGCGAATTAAATTTAAGAAAAGAAAAATTAAATAAACTTTTTAAATAAACAAACTATAAATTAAACAATAAAAATTAATAAATTATGAAAGACGTAAATTCGATTTTAGACGGTAGCATTGAAAAGGTGCTCACCAAGGATGAACAAAAAACTCTTTTTGAAGCCTTGAAAGAAATTAAAATTCTTGATATGGAAGCAACTCAAAAAGAAAATTTAATCAAGTTTTTAACTGAAACAGCAGATAAAGAACTTGCAACAGATTATCTTTTTCATGTGCTTGATAGCGAAATTCCTTATCCTATCGAAGAAGATGATGAAAGAGTTAAAAGTCTTTTTTCTGATGAAAGAATGAAATCACTGAAAGATCAGATGATGACAACATTAGAAGATGATGTAGAAGAAGAAAACGCATAAAGGAAAGATTCGACAACCAGACGCTTCGAAAATTACTTAAAAAACTTAGATTATTTGATTAATAGTCATTTTAAGTAAAAACAAAAAAGGAAAAATTTATTTTTCCTTTTTTGTTTTTAATGAATTTGCAATTTTATAGAAATGCCGTTTATCATCTTTTTTATATTTTTCAATTTTATGTCCTGATTGAACAAGTGAATGAAATTTTTTAACATATTCAGAATTTTTAAAAATTTCACTATATAAATAAACACCATCATTAAGAATTATTTTAATATCTCCATTAATTACAACCTCAATAACTTTTAGTAATATATCAGCAGTTATAAAATAATGAATTCCATTCATTTTAAATGTATATTTATTTTTGTTTATAACTATATAATTATAGATGTTTTCTAAAATTTCATTATCTTCTATATTTTCAAATAATTGCATATTATCTATATATTTTTTTATTTTAATAAAAATTTATTATTTTTGTAAAAAATAGAACAAAAATGAAATATAATGTTGGGGATATAGTTCAGATTAAATCATTAGAATGGTATAAAAATAATGTAATAACGCCACGAAGAATGAGCGAAACATTCAAATTTGTTCCTGATATGAAAAATTATTGTGGATTAAAATTTAAAATTATTCGCAAAAATGAAAAGTTGCAATGTTATGAATTAGAAAATACAGATTTTTATTTCATGGATTATATGTTTGATGACATAAAAGAAATTAGAAAAACAAAACTAAAAAAATTATATAAAACGTTATGAAAATTTTATCCAGCAAACTTGTTTTTGAAAATTTTATTAAAATTTTCAAAATTAAATTAAAACACAATAAAAAAACATTTAGCCGAGATTGTGTGGAGGTTGGATCATCTGTTGCCGCAGTAGTTTATAATGTTTTAACTAAAAAATATATTTTTGTAAAACAATTTAGAGTTGGCAGTCTATCTGAACTTTTAGAAATACCAGCAGGTCACATTGATCTTAATAGTCATACATCTTCTGATGAACCTAGAAAAGATGCAATAAGAGAAATTTTAGAAGAAACTGGATATGCTGTAGATGATATAAAACTTATCGTTCCTACTTATTATACATCACCTGGATTTACAAGTGAAACAATCACGATCTTCTATGTGGAGGTTACTAATAAAATTGGTGATGGTGGAGGATTAGAAGAAGAAAACGAAAATATTGAAGTTGTAGAAATGACAGAAAGTGAAGTCCTTAGATATCCTTGGAAAGATGGAAAAACTATCATTGGTCTTTCTAAAAAAATTCACAATTTTATTTTATTTTAATGAAACACAAAGTCGGTGATATTGTTCATATTAAATCTTTGAGTTGGTACAAAACCAATCTGAAGAAGGAAAATGGATATAATGGATATGTTATGTTGAATAATCCATATTTTAATTTTTTTTCTGATAGTATGTCGATATTTTGCGGTAAAAAAGCTAAAATAATTTCTATAAGGGAAACTGCCATAAGTCATCAAAAATGGTATGATTTAAAAATTGGTAACGATAATAATTATTATTGTTGGGTAGATGAAATGTTTGAAGATATAAAAGAAATTAGAAAAAAGAAAATTGAAAAATTAAATGGAAGCAAAATATAAAGTTGGTGATACTGTTTATATAAAAAGGAATTTAAAATTTACTGTAAGTTCTGATTATTCTTTTGGTATTAATGAAAATATGTTAAATCTTATGGGCAATATGGGTATTATAACATTTGTTAGCTATATTAGATGGCGTCCTGTGATCGGAGCCACTACAACAGCAACAGACAACAACCAGGTAAGGCTGGGAAACAATATAATGAAATATGGATATAGGATTAATTTAGATTATGGTGATTATAATTGGGAAGAAGAAATGTTTGAAGATATAAAAGAAATCAGAAAAAAGAAAATTGAAAAATTAAATGGAAGCAAAATATAAAGTTGGTGATACTGTTTATATTAAATCATTAGATTGGTATAATAGAAATAAGGTAGAAAGTCGTGTTTATTCTTCTATAAACAAATCTATATTTTTTAGTTTATCAATGAGTAGATTTTGTAGTGAATCAGCAATAGTTATAAAAACGGCGGGTTATAATTATTTTTTAGAATTGACAAATTTAAAAATAAATCCTTATTTCGTTTGGACAGAAGATTTTTTTGAAGATATAAAAGAAATTAGAAAAAAGAAAATTAAAAAATTATATGAAATACAAGATAGGTGATACTGTTTATATTAAATCATTAGATTGGTATAATGATAACAAAAATTACGGTGGTGATGTTTATGTAAAATCATATAATTTCTTTTTTGATAAGCACATGCAACATTTTTGTGGTAAATCCGCAATTATTAAAGATATAGATAGAGATGCTTATAAAATTAATTTAGACGATAGAATTTTTTTTTGGGAAGATTATATGTTTGAAGATATAAAAGAAATTAGAAAAAAGAAAATTAAAAAATTGTATGAAAGCAAATTAATTAAATTTTAAACAATGTATAAAGTTGGTGATACATTATTATGTAAGCACACTCTTAAATCGGCACAGTTTACATTTATAAAAAATAAAAGTTATTTAGTGTTATTTGTAAAATATCACGATGTATTTAATAATAATTTTTTTATAACTGTAAAAGATGAAAAAAATAAACCAATAATTTTATCAACACTTGGATCAATTCCTTATCTTTTCTATTCTACAATAGAAATTCGCAAATTTAAATTGAAAAAATTAAAATTTATATGAAAAATATGTGTCGCTGTAAGCGTGATTATTATGATAATAATCTATTAAAAATTCTTTTTAAAAAAGGAATTTTTTACGAATTCGAAAAAGAAAATGATCCATTTTTATGGATCATATATAATAAAAATGGAGATTGGGGTCGACAAGGTTGTAGATTTCATATTCGTAAAGATTGTGATAAAATTGTGAACGTTGAATCTTTTTTAAAATATTTTGATTCTGAAAGAAAATTAAAATTAGAAAAATTAAAATTATTTTATGAAAACATGTTGTTGTAAACGAGATTTTATACATCCAGCTACTTGTAGAGTTCTTTTTATCCAAGGAAATTTTTATGAATATACAGAAGAAAAAATAGGTAATGAATCTTTTTTTATTTATTATGATAAAAATGGAAAAATGGGTTATCAAGGATATAGATTTTTTAAAGAAAAAAGTCTGACTTGTATTAAAAAATTTGGCGATTATTTTTATTCTGAAAGAAAAATGAAATTAGAAAAATTAAAAAAATTGAATTTCAATGATTAAAATGTGCTGTTGTAAAAGAAATTTTATATATCAAAAATTACTTTTTACAAAAGGAAAAACTTATGAATATGAAGAAGAAGAAGACACTATTAAATCTGTATTTGTTTATTATAATAAAAATGGAAAGTCCGGATTTAAAGGTTATAGATTTTATATAAATAAAAATTCAAGTAGAAATATGTTTAGCGATTATTTCTATTCTGAAAGAAAAATGAAATTAGAAAAATTGAAAAAATTGAATTTAGATGATTAAAATGTGTTATTGCAAGCAGGATTATAAGGATTTAAATTCATTTACAATTTTTAAAAAAGGATCTTTTTATGAATATGACATACAGATCCAAATTATGATAAAGGTTTTTATACAAATGATAATATTGGTCCTAAAAATATTGAAGTACTAAAAGAAAATCTCTAATTTAGAAAACATTTCCAGCCCAACCATCCTCTATTTTTATAAAATTGCTTTGGTTGATTTGGAATAAAATCCGGAATTTGCTTATCTTTCACCGAATCTCTCCACATTCTTCCGTTTTTAATTTCAGGTAAATTATTTTTAATCCATTCTTTTGATTCTTCAAAAGATAAATAATTTTTAGATAATATATTATCTTGTATTTTTCCAGTTCCTAAAAATTCACCCCAACTTATCCAATCTTTTTTATAATACCTATCTGGTGCTGATGGTAATCCTAAATATTTTTTATATTCTTTGTTATATTGAGTTTGTGACATTTTCAAATCTTTAATAATTTTTTTCGCATCATTATAAGAAAGAAAAATATCACTTTCTATTTCAAAATTAAAAATATCTTCGTTTAAATTCTGTTTTAAAATATTAAAAATATTATCATATTCTAAATGAGAAATGTTTAATAATTTTATTTTATTCGTTTTACAATAATCATTTTTAATTTTGTCTTTTATTTTTATTTTATCAAATTCTGATTTACCGCCCCAATTTTTAATCTCAGTAAAATGCTGTTGACCATTATACTCTACACAAATATTGTAATCAGGAAGATAAAAATCAAAACGCAATTTACTTTTATATTTACAATCATCAAAAGTTTTTTGTGTAATAAAATTTATTTGATTTCCTTTTAAAATGAAGAAAATCTTTTTTTCTCCATTAGATGTAAAACAATGTGGACATCCGCAGCCATTCAAATGTGAATTTGGTGTTTGTAAAAAAATACCATGAATTTCACATTCTATTTCAATTTTTGTTTGACAGTTTTTATAATCTTCTTCTTTAAAAGGATATTTATATCTGTTGTTGTGAATAATATTGGCTTTATCAACAA
>Ga0114951_10002897_pt1 | contig 18663 bp, 15 predicted proteins | sample AM7aDNAmetaG_FD_88677 | JGI IMG/M metagenome (GOLD analysis project Ga0114951, IMG submission 88677) | Freshwater microbial communities from Finland to study Microbial Dark Matter (Phase II) - AM7a DNA metaG | ecosystem: Environmental > Aquatic > Freshwater > Lake | place: Finland: Lake Alinen...
GATCACAAAATCTTTGGGAGAGCGCCCTTCCCCCGCTTTAAACCGCTCGATCAGCTCATCGCCCCACATATGCGGCATCTTGATATCGATGATCCCGATGTCCGGTTCGAATTCACGGGATATTCTGAGCGCTTCATCTCCCGAAAATGCCATCCGGATCTCGAAGTGAGCATCCCCGACGTCTTCCGCCAGTGCCGTGCCGAGAAGCTCGCAAACCTCGGGCTCATCGTCCACAACAAGGATCTTGGCATAAGGTTCATACCCGGGTTCGATCGCCGCTTCACCTTTATCCTCATTATGCCGCTCGATCACGCGTTCGACATGACCGTAGAGATCTTTCAAGCTGTAGGGCTTCCGGATAAACGCTTCCACGCCGAGCTTTTCGCAGGCTGACTGCTCGGCATGAAGCGCCGTCAGAATGATCACGGGCAGATCGGGCTGATGTTTGCGAATGGACTTTAAGACCTCGATGCCTCCCATTCCGGGCATATGAAGGTCCAGCACAACAAGATCGAGCTTTGTGCCGCATTCCTCGACGATCTTCAAGGCCTCCATACCGCTTCCCGCGGTAATGACGTCATAACCAAAGGACTGGCTTGTCTTTGAAATAAACCACAGAGTATCCGCTTCATCATCAACGATCAGGATGGTTCCCTTCGGCTTTAGAATATCCACCGTGTTGCCTCCCTCTATTTAACCTTTAAATCTTTATTAGAGAATTGGGCCGGCATGTTTTTCGATGATATCAATGAGATCCTGGAGCCCGACGGGTTTATGCAAGCAATGGACCGCGCCGTATTTCCGTGCGTCGTCATCAACCTGAGTGTCGTTATACCCCGTAAAGATCACGACCTTAAGACCGGGCTTCTGAGCTTTTACCTGACGCAGGATCTCCATCCCCTTCATCCCTCCAAGCCGGACATCCACAAAAGAGAGATCCGGCTCCAGATCGAGTATCATGCGAAGTCCTTCGTTTCCGTCCTCGGAAGTGCGGACATCATGCCCGAGCTCCGTAAAAACATTCTTGAGCGTTCCCAGCATGTCCGCTTCATCATCCACAAAAGCGATTTTCGCCATATCAACCTCCTTCTGCCGCGGGCAGATAAATATGAAATGCAGTCCCTTTGCCGTACTCGGATTCTATCCGTATGCGTCCCTGATGAGCATCGACCATCCGCCTTATAATATAAAGTCCTAGCCCCGTTCCTTTGATCGCGGTCGCCTTCATCGTAAAGAAAGGGACAAAGATCTTATTCTGCGTCTCGTCGTTCATCCCGATACCGTTTTCCATGACGGTGATCAGAACATGCGGTTTTCCGTTCCATTCGGAATTCCCGACTTCCAACCGGAGCATCCCTTTTTTATAATCGGCCGGCCTCGGAAGATTCCCGAGCTCGAAAGCCTCCTCTTTCATCTTGATCGCATCCGCGGCATTATCCAGCAGATTAAAAAGGATCTCCTCAACCTCGCTGAAATTTCCTTTGATCTTCACGAGGTCCGGAGCTATCTCCATATGGAATTCGATCTCCCGGAGATCATGTTTACACTCCCAAAGCCTCACACTGCTCTCAATGGCTTCCGTGACATCCATGAGCTTGAAGCCTTGAGCGAGACGGCTGAAATCAAGCAGCCTCTTAACGATCTCGCCGCCATGTTCCGCGTTCTTGGCGATCCTCTGGCAGGTATCGGTGAGCCCTGCCACCAGCTTCATGCCCGTTTCAGGATCATTCTTTTCGAAATATTTCCTGAGTTTGACGAGCTCCAACATCAAAGCAGACTCCGCGCCAAGTTTAATGACATTGAACCGGTTGTTCACCTGATGCCCGATGCCCGAGGCCATGGTCCCGAGATCCGCCATTTTTGCCGCCTGAAAAAAATGGGCCTGCTGCTGTTCATACTCCGAGAGAAAGATACAGTTCTCGATCGCGAGAGCGGCCTGATTGGCAAGCGTCGTGAGAATATCCAGATCGCTTTCGGTATAAAGCCCCTGGGATTTCTTGTTGCCGAGGACCACAAACCCGATGAGCCGATCCTGGACAAAGTTTGGAATGATCACCGAGGCGTCAAGCGCTTCGATCTCTTTAATGAGAATATCGCTGGCAGTGTAGTGTGAGCGGACCTCTTCAAGCATGAGCGGCGCCTTATCACCGTGAAGCTTCATGATCAGGAGCGCGGTCTCTTCGATGACGTCCACGCCCCGCTTGGGACACTCCCCCCGGGACGCCTTACAAGCAAAGCGCTTGGCATCGTTATCCCAAAGAAAAATACGGGCGTGCGTGATCTTCACGGTCTTGGTGAGAATATGAACGATCAACTTTAATAGATGATCCAGATCCTTGATCAGAGTCATCCCACGGGAAGCCTGGAGAAGCGTCTGCTGATAGCCTTTCTGCTCTTTCAAAAGAACCGCTTCCGCGCTCCGCTGCAATGTCATGTATATGAAAGGACCGCCAAAGCTCAACAAGCTGAATAGACCCGCAGGCAATAGCCACCAATTTTGTCCGAGAAAGCCTTCAAGAATTGCTCGGCATTCCAAAACCAGCACCGCAGGGATACCCAACACAAGACAATAGACAAAAACAAAAATACTGGTACGAGTTATCGCCGTTTGAATATCCATCAGATGATAACGCACTATCGCATAGGCGAGAATGCCCGCATAGACAGACACTAATACATTCAGATAGGGCGGAAAATTAATCCCAAACCATGGCAACCAGTTCGTCCCGCCGCCTATATAGCCAATTAAAGCCGAGTAAAAAACATAGCGAAGCTGAACAGCTTTCCTGCTCGGAGCTTTGAGATACCCATTTCTAACCTCGGACAATCCATACCACATCTGAAAAATCCAAAACGCGAAATATACGTAAAACAAGAGTTCCGGATAGGGCCAATATCCCCAAACATTTTTCCGTCCCACGCTCGAAAATATCAACTCATTCCAAACCCCGGCAGCAAAGAGACCGTTTAGCAGATGAATAGCGAGAAGGATTGTCCTTTTCTCTTTCCTGATGCCCAGGAGATGGAAAGTAAATTCCAAATACCCTGAATTGATGAAAATAATACCCGTCGTCAGGACTTTGAACGCAAAGAGCGCATCATGGGTTGTCCGTGCCATTCCCCAGAGGAAATATCCAATGCTGTAAAGAGCCACGCTTAAATCAAAAAAAAGATAAGCTCGCGTGGTTTTCACCGATGGATTTTTAAAGAGGACAAACAAGGCAAGAGCCGCCGTGGTAAGCGTATTGATAAGACCGATCAATGCTGTAAGAGGCATGGTTTTGGGCTAGACGCCTTTTCGCGCTGAGCAAACGTTATTCATCCGCCATTCGTCTCTCGAAATAGAAATATTCTGAAACCCTAGAGAAACAAGCAATTCCCTCCAAAATTCCGGCTTCCGGTAATAGAGAGTCCAGGGATCCCCCTCGGAGGTAACGGATGTTTTCCTCATGAGCTTCCGGCTTGTCAGATTTTCATAAGATTGAAAAATAACCGCGCCTCCCGGAGGAAGGGTCTCGTGGATTTCTTTTAAGACGCGCCCTACGGTTTCGTCGTTAAAATAGATAAAAAGGCCTGAAGCAATGATCACATTGGGTTTCCAGGCGATCTTTTGCGAGATGGTCTTCAGGTGGCCCATGCGGAACATGTCCGCGCGGACAAACTTGAGGTTCTTTACGTTCTCTCTCCCCGCCAGGGACCGCCCCAAATTGACGCAGCGCATGTTTTTATCGATACAGAGTGATTCGATGTCGCCTGTTTCATGTTCCGGCTTGAGTTCGCGCAGATAACGGGCCCCGCCTGACGCAAGATCCAATACCCGCGTCTTCAGTCCCGAAGATCGATTACGGGACATTTCATCCCTCAGAATTTTCTTGATCTCTTCTTTCCTGGCGCGCGTTGCCCGTACAGAAGGCAAGTTGAGAAGGATTTTATCTATCAATGTTCCAATTAAAAATACGCCCTGGGGTTTGTTGTTATAGATGTATTCAAAATTCTCGCCGGACTCGGCACCCGACACGACAAAACCATAGCCCAGCCTGGATAGTTTTAAGAGACTTCTCAAGATCACCCGATAAAAAAAATCATCAGCCCTTGCTATCAGACGTTTGAACATTGGAGCTGTTTCTTCACGCTGGTGATAAAGTGTTTTATATCGAGAGGTTTATAAAGGTAGTCCACATAGCCGATCTGCTTCGCTCTCTCAACGTTGGCATCGCCTTCATAACCGGTAATAAAGATCACGGGGCTTTCTTTGCCTTGAACATGGCTGATAAAATCCTTCGCGCGTTTTATTGTTTCAATGCCATCGATCCCCGGCATTCGTATGTCCGATATGATGAGATCAAACGAGCGGTTCTTTGCGGTCCTTAACTCTCTGACCATCCGCAAAGCCTTGTCTCCGTCTTCGGCGATCCAGACATTGCTGATCCCGTTTTGAATGAGCAGCTTCTGAAGGGACCGCGTCACCAAAGGCTCATCATCCACGAGCAAAATATGCTTGTCTGATAAATCAACGGTCTGTTTCCGGTAGTCACAAAACACGTCGAAGAATTTCAAAGTCTCGGCCTGGATCAGCTCCCACTGGTCATTATGAAAATGATTTTTTGAGTCCGTGATATAAAGACGCGTGGGGATCCTCTGATTGAGTTTTTCATAGAGTTCATTCGTCTTGTGAACGTCCATGACCTCATCATCTTCCCCCCGGAACAGAAGCAAGGGGATTTCGATCTTCTCGACATGCTTTAAAATATCCTCCGAATAGGCGATCTCGTGGAAAAAAGAGCCTAAATTGCCGGATTTTAAAAGCCCGTAACGATGTCCGATGTTCAGCTCCGAAGGATCGAGCTTTCCCTCCCGGTACTTATCCAACATCGCAGGATCCAAACGGAACCGGTTGATGATCTCGGGTAATATTCCTTTCGATTTGAAATATTCCCCCACCTCTTTATTGAAGCCGCTTTTAAACCAATGGAGATAGGAATCGGCAAGGCAGGTAACGGTGGTGACAAGACTTCCGAATTTGATCCGCGGGTCTTTCAGTGAGGCCAGTAAAGTGATCAGAGCGCCCGTGCTATGTCCCAAAACACAGATGCGTTCATTGTTGGGGAATGGGTAATTCTTAATGAGGAAGCTGATGCCTTCGACGAGATCATCGACTGACCTCATCATGGACCAGTCCCCGGGAGTTCCCGCGTGGCCCCGGAGATTGTAGGTCAAAAGCAAATAACCATTCCGGGCGAAATATTCTCCGTCGATCTTATATTGCCGCACGCAGTAACCCAGACCGTGCGTGAAGATCACGATCCCCTTGCACCGGCTCAAGTCAGCCGGACGGCAGACCTTTCCGGAGAGAGGTGTGCCGTTTGAGATGAACTCGATTTTCTCACTAACCGTTTGAGGGTTATCCATATCTGTTGTAAATGTATCGGAGTTTTCGGGATATCCTATAGCCGAACCCCCAAAAAAAACCCCGTTACTGCAGATGCAGGGTCTCGCTTGAAGCATCCCGGTAAGTAGGCAGGATCCGGATCTGTTTGTACCCGGCTCCGTGAAGCGTCTTCCGGCTTTGAGAAACCGCCTTGTCCTCCGTATTGTGGTTCTTGCTGATATGCAGAAGATAAACCGCTTCGGGCAGAATAGCGGACGCCCGCGCGGCATCGAGAAGAACACCGGAGCAATGGTCATTGGAAGGCTGGTAAGGCAGGATGTGAGTCCGCTTCACGTACTCAGGAACAGGGCTCGGCCCCTTGATCATCTTCACGCAATAGTTGGAGGCGATCAGGATCAGATGCGAGTCACGGAGGCGCTTCGCGATCCTGTCGCCGGGCCCGCCATAATCCGTCACAAGGGATATCTTCTTCGCCTGCTCTCCCTCTCCGCTAAAGACACAGAACCCGTAGCACCCGCCCTCGGCGTCATGGCTTACCTCAAAAGAATTGACCCGGAAAGATCCGATCACGGTGGACGTTTTCGAAAGTGTCCGGAATTGCGGTTTATGTTTATTCGACAAACCCCGCGCGATAACTTTCCTGACTCCGGGCATGCAATAAACCGGTATCCCCTGACGGAAAAGCCGTTCCACGGTGGTCATTTTGCTGTGATCGTTATGGGCGTGCGTCACGAGCACCCCGGAAAGATCTCCCAGGGAAAACCCATGTGGCTTCAAGAGGCTTTCGGTGACTCGAGGCCCAAGACCGCAATCGAGAAGGATCGCGTCCTTGGAATTCCATATCAATGTCGAGTTCCCGCTGCTTGAGCTTCGAAGAACACTTACTTTGACACCCGTGACGCCGTTCATCTCTTGGCCTTCAGTTCCGGGAAGTGGTCCTTGATCTTGTGAATGCGTTCGTCAAAGATGATATCCCGGTGCTTGACGGGCCTGCGCAAAAGCATCCTCTCAAAGGACCGGCACCGGCTCAGAGCCACATAGACCTGGCCGTGGGTGAAGGCTCCATGATCCAGATCAATGATCAGCTTGTCGAAGGTCAAGCCCTGGCTTTTATGGATCGTGATCGCCCACGCCAGCTTGATCGGATACTGCTGGAAACTGCCGACGACTTCCTCCGCGATCTTCTCTTCCTCTTCATCGAACCGGTATTTGATCTTCTGCCACATGCTTGCCTCGATCAAATGCGTGGAATGCCCGATCCTGACCTGAATCGATTTCTCATCCAGTTCGATCACTTCCCCGATGCTTCCGTTCACCCACCGTTTTTCCGGGTCATTACGGATCATCAGCACCTGCGCTCCTTTTTTAAGCCTCAGCTCCGTCTCCGTGGGAAAGGATGACGTATCAAATTCCCCCTGAATTCCCGCGGAGTAGCGGAACTCTTCCCCCTTCAGATGCCCGAGTCTCGTCATATTGATCGCGTGAGCCGCAGCGTTGGTGGGGGTCAGGGTCACGCAGTCGCGCGCGGCTTCACAACCCTCGGGATCGACGCGGCTATTGAGGAGCGTCATTTCATCATCCGTGACGGAGCGGTTGCGGATCTTGTTAAGAAGCCCCTTGAACGCCTGCTCCTTTTGCCGGTAGATCTTCTGCAGATTAAAGTGATGGAACTTAGTCTTCCTGAAAACCTTGGCGCTGAAAAAATAGGGCGTCTCGTAGAGGCTGTTATAAAGCGCCGCCATTTCCCGGTCCACGATCGGAGGCAGCTGGAAGAGATCGCCAAAAAGCACGACCTGAACGCCGCCGAAAGGTTTTCGCGGCAGTCCTTTATTGATCCGCAGCGCGTGATCGATCCCGTCCATAAGGTCGGCGCGCATCATGGAAGCCTCGTCAATGATCAGAAGCTCCAGGGTTTCAAAGATATGCTGCGCGGTAAAAACCTTTTTGATGTGGTCTTTTTGGATCAGCTTGGGCGGGAACTTGAAAAAGGAATGGATGGTCTGGCCGTGGCTGTTGATCGCCGCGATCCCGGTCGGCGCGAGGACGATGAATTTCTTCTTGGTGTTATGCCGGAAATATTTGAGAAGCGTGGTTTTGCCTGTCCCCGCTTCGCCCGTGATATAGAGATTTTTTTTCGTCTTCTCGATCGCGTTAAAGCCTGTGATGAACTCCTCGCTCAGCTCAAAATCATCCGGCAAAGAGAGATCGTAATTCTTTTTAAGGAAGTGCGGCTCGGGCGAGCTTTTTTGTTTAAACATGATTCAGTATAACACGTCCTTCAACGGATCACCCGCGGCCACCCCGACACCCGGTGTCGAGAAAGAGAGAGTCAGAAAAGAAATCGTATTAAATGGCTGCCTCAGCGGTCATAAACTTCCCGGCGATGCCCGATCGCAACGACTGTTACTGTCAGGACAGCATCATCCACATCATAGACGATGCGGTAATCCCCCTGACGAATGCGATAATACCGGTTGTCACCCTTGAGCAATTTTGTTCCAAAGGGCCTCGGTTCTTCCGAAAGGGCCGCGATCTTTAAGAGAATTGGTTGAAGATAAGGCTTCGATATTTGGCGAAGCTCTTTTTTTGAGCTCGTGTTAAAAAAAACGCTATACGAGCCCATCTTTTTTCAGCTCTTTGAGCACGGCTTCATAAGACTGCGTGGGTTCACCAATGCGGTCTTGTATCTTCTGAAGATCGATAGCATCTTCTTTCAGAGACAAGGATATCGCTTCGCAGATGAGATCGGACAAACTGACAGACATCTGGACGGCCTTCATCTTGAGGGCCTTGTGGATCCTGGGATCGAGATAAACTGTTGTTCTTGTCGCCATAGAGAACCTCCTTCACGGCATTTGCCTTCATGAACATTATAGCATCATAATGCCATAACGTCAAAATGCGACCTACCCGACACACGGTGTCGGGAGCGGTCCATCACCCGGCGGCGCTATTGCCCCTTAAGCTTCTTGTCGATTTCCTTGACGGCTGGGTTCTTCATGGCATTAACGAATTTCTGGTTCGCCATGAGAGCCTTGACATCCATAGTCTTTGCCGCCTTCAAGATCTCGGGATCGTGCAGAAGCGCCTGAAATTCAGGATTCGACATGAGCCCGGCAATGGTCTTCATGACGTCGGGATTCCCGGCGATCAGGGGCTGTAGTTTTTGGATTTCATTCTGAGCCGAAGCAGCATCCGTCGGCATGGCTTCGTTGAGGGCACTTAAATCGGCAGATTGCCCCAAGGGCCTTATCGTGCGGATCTTCGATTCTTCGATCAGGATCGTACCCCGGGTGGAACTCTTGACCTTGCACTTTCCGTCGGCGAAGGAAATGATCTCAGCATCCAGACTGCTTCCGTCGTTCAAAAATATCCTGCTTTCATTCGCGCTAAAAGCAAGAGAGACAAGCGTGAGTACAAAAAACGCAAGAAAAATAGATTTTCTCATTTGAGCTCCTTTTTATAAAAAAATCGACGACAACGTCCTCACACGCCCTCTGATCAACGGTCTCAGAGGTGGATGCCATAGAGGGTCTGCTGATGAAGTTCGAGCCAGCGCTTGGCCTGCAAATAATCCGGCGCGAGAACCTTCACTTTTTGCCAGAACCGTTTCGAATGATTCAGCTCCCCGAGATGGACGACCTCATGGATCACGACATAATCCACGACTTCTCTCGGCGCCATCATAAGACGCCAATTAAAATTCAACACTCCCCTGGAACTGCAGGACCCCCACCGCCCCTTCGCATTCGAGATCCCGATCCTGGAATAGCAAGCTCCGGTCACTCCGGCATAATGCCGGACCCGGTCGCTCAAATACTCTTCGGCGCGCTCCCTGTACCAATCAAGGAAAAGCCACTTGGCCAGAGGCAGACATCCCTCGCGCAGAAAGAATCCTTTTTCATTGAAATCGAGCGGACCGTAAGATCCCGGGATCACGAAAAGCTCGTGGGCCTCGCCGAGGTACTGGAACTTTTCACCCGCGACAAAAGCCTTCCGCTCGCCCGGATGATAATTTTCACGCGCGAACCGTTGCTTACGCAGTATCCAAGGAAGCTTTTGGCGCACCACTTCATGGATCATCTCAAGCGGCATCTTGTGCGGGACCCGGACGATCAGATTCGCATCAGGCGTGATCTGCAAACCCACGGTTCTCCGCCGCGTCCGGAGGATCTTGTGAATGAGCTCTTGTTTCACGATATCCATGCCTTCCCGGTTTTCAGATGTCAAATCGTACCGTTTTTCATAAAAAAATCATCCCAAATTTTCGGCGCTGTAGCGCGCAATGAGACCCGTGCGCAAGGCCTTCTGATAGACTCTTATAAAAAACCAGTACGCCAAAAGAATATACACGACCGCAAGCAACCCTCCCCAAACGAGCGCCATTTGCGGAGGATTCCCCCCGTGCACGATCGCCCGCAAGCCTTCAAAGACATAAGACGGCGGGAGGAAACGCGACACCCCCTGCATCCAAACGGGCAGCGTCGCGACAGGATAGAGCACCCCCGCAAAAGGAGAAATGAGCGCGGGAAGCGGCCAGATGAACCATTCCGAGGCCGGACCGAAACGGAGCACGAGCGCGCTGCCGAGTATGCCGATCGAGATCCCGAATAAAAAAAGCACCATCAGAAAAGGCAATATCATCAGGCCATAAGCGACGAAAGACAACTTGAAGCACAGAACGGCGATCGAGAACATGGCCCCCAAGGCAAGCAGGCTCGTCGCGATACTGGAAAGGACAAGCCCTGTGACATATTCTGATATCAAAAGCGGTGACGCGAAAATATTGAGGAAATTCCGGGACCAGACGTCCTCCAGGAACGCCATCGTAATACCGTGCATGATACGGATAAAAAAATCCCACAAAAGGACCGCCCCAAGAAGCGCCGGCACAAAGTTAAATCCCGGAGACGCCACGGTGTTGAGATAGCGGGTGAGAAATCCCCAAAGGATCATATCGACAGCCACCCAGGCAAAAATGGGAACAAAGCGCGACAGGCTCCCCCGGAGCAGGTAGAACTGGCGGACCACGATCGAGAAAATACGGGAAAGTGACATGGCTCAGCTCACTTCCAGCTTCAGAGGTTCACGCGCCACAGCGACAAAAAGGTCTTCCAGATTCTTCTTCCCGTGCTGCGCGGGCAAAAGCTTGGGATCTCCCTCAAGCAAGATCTTCCCGTGAGAAAGAAAAAGCACCCGGTCGCAGACTTCCTCGACCTCATACATATTGTGGGATGTCCATAGAACGCCCGCCGTCCCCCGCCGCACGAATTCCCGCATCCCGTCACGGATCTCACGGGCTGTAGAAGGATCAAGCGACGCGGTGGGTTCATCAAGCAAAAGAAGATGCGGCTCGTTCAGCATCGCCTTGGCAAGGCTGACGCGGGTCTGTTCCCCGGATGAAAGAACGCCGCATTTCTTGTTCCGGAAAGCCTCAAGATCGAACTGTTTGAGAAGTTCATCGATCCGTTTTGCGAGATCTTTTACTTCATAAAGAAGGCCGAACACGCGAAGATTCTGATAAACCGTCAGATTGCCGGGCAAAGGAGTGTAAACCGCCGCAAAATTAGTCCGGGCTATCGCCTGGGAACGGTTCCGGGCAATATCAAGGCCCTCAACCTCCACGGTCCCCGAATCCGCCGCGAGGACACCGAGTATCATATCAATAGTGGTCGTCTTCCCCGCTCCGTTCGGGCCCAGAAGTCCGACGATCTCGCCCTTCCCGACATGAAAGGAGATCCCGTCCACCGCAAGGGTACTGCCGTAGGCTTTACTCAGCGTCTTGACCGAAAGCATAGGATTCATGTAGGACTGTTCCCTAAATTTCAATGATACGCGTTAGAGCGGCGGCGAAGCGCTAGGAGGATCACGCGTCTTGTGGCATCATCGATGTCATACAAAATGCGCCAGTCCCCTTCCCGGATCCGGAACCTGGCCAGATACTGGAAAACAACCAGCTCACCCTTTAGAAATTTAAAATTTTTCCCGGGAGGTCGCGGATCTAGGGCGAGCTTCTCAAACCAATCCAGAATCCGTTCTCGCTCCTTGGACGGAGCTTTGGAAAGCCCCCTCAAAAACTCCTTTTCAGCACGCTCACTCGGGAAGCCAACTTCATAGGACATAAGACTATTTGGCTTTAAGTGATTTCTTGAGCCGCTTCGCCGGAACCCACCCGCCGGCACGATACTCATCACGGCCTTGAGCGACTTCCCGGATAAGATTTTTATCTTTTAGCTCCTCCAGCATCTCGAGAAGCTCCAAAAGCACCGGATAAGACAGCACGGCACGGACCGGCTTCCCATGGTCGGTCACAAAATACGTTCGTGGGCTTTTAAGTACCTGCGCTAGGTTCTCTCTGAGTTCCCGGACCCCAATATGCATCCCCTCTCGAACTATCCCCATAACGGTCATAAAAGTTCCTTTCTGTTTGTGTACGCAAATGGTAACACGTCCCCGGAAGGGGTGCAAGATTGGAAATAGAAGCAGAAAGGGGCAGGCATTCCATAAACGTCTGCGCCCTTTGTGGTAGAGGTCCGATCGCGTTCAAAAAAAGACCGGGTCATCAAATTCGAAGACCCGGTCTTAATAAAAGCCAGGGCGGTCTTAGGTATCACAGAGGGGACAGGCAGTTAGTTAATACCTGTCCCCTTTGCGATTGAGATTCACTATGCTGAGGCGCGGACCTTGGCCTGTGCTGCGGCGAAGTTCGTCACTTCAGCCATGAGCGCTTCCCAGCCACCGAGTTTCTCAACGGATACAAAGTGATAGCCCATCGACCATATGGCCTCGTCAAGCAACTTGTCGGCCGCAAGAAGAACGGCAGCCGTCTGCTTGATCGGATTGCGCTCATCTCCGACTACGGTCAAAAGCTGACGGTAAGATCCGATCCTATCCGTAACGGATGAGACTTCACGGTCCGTCACAAGAGCGATCGGCATACTGTTAGCACCTCCATGGTAACGCTTGTAAAGATCGCCAAATGCCGCGACAAACCCGGATTCATCTCTAAACGACTGGATTATGAAATTCGCAGGGAGCGGTCCCTTTCCATCAAGCGCGACCAATTCTTTTTCAAAGGCAGAAACTTCCCCCGCGCCAGCGATCAGAGCAAGCACCATGATCGCTTTGGGATTAGCACGCGCGACTGCAAGTGAAGGAAGAACACTTGGGGCATTGGGAATACCGTGCCGCTGGTCAATAGCCATAAGTCCGTTTTGGGCCGTCTGACTATGGCGGATGATACGGGTTAACCCGCGCCATTTTTCAGAAAAAGCCGGAGACGCCCCAGGCGCTCTCTGATAGTGAGTCGTTCCGGCAAAGAGCACCGGCTCGATCTCCGCCGCATAGACGGGAGAGACTGATAGGAGGGGCGAAACCGTGTTCGCCGCCACTCTGAGAGCCGTCCCAAGTTTTGCTGCCAGGCTGCTCGCATCAGTGCTTGGCGATCGAGGAAGTGCTGGCTTCGCATAAATCTGATAAGTCCGGGCCTCGGATCGGGCAGCACGATCGATAACCGCGACGCGATAGAAACGTTTTACAGGAAGTGTGCCTCCGGTAAAACTGCCGTCATCGATCCAAACAGAGCTTGGTCCTTCAGACACAATGCCGCGCCGGGCAAGCTTCCAGCTTCCTGTTTTAAGATCATCGCGGTATTCCACCTGATACACAAGATTGCTTGAAAGCTGTGGTTTCAGCTGAAAATTCCCGCTAGGAAGTTTGAGCCCCCGGATCACAGGATTTGCGACAGGCGCCAAGGCTTGACGCCGCGTGGCATTAGGATCGAGCGCTGTCAACACGGAAGTCGCCGTAATCGCGGACGTACCGGAAGTTTCAGCCAGTTTGCCCGTGCCTTTTTTTGTGATCATGGCCCAACTTGTCGCCGGTGCCGTCCGGATCTGAGTGCTCCCCAAAGCCTCAAGAGCTCTATAGACCGGTTCATCGAGGCCATACCCGAACAAGCCGCTATTATCCGCCACACCGATCATAACGATGGAGCCGTTCGGAATGGAGTTCAGATAATCTGCGACCGTTTGCATCTGGGCAGCACTGTCTTTAAAAGCATACGTATCGAGATGTTTGAACTCTTTGATTCTTGCGCCTGTTTTTTCATCCAGGATAAGAATATTGAGGCCGCGAGCACCTGCCCCATACCCTGCTCTGGATAGAATGGTTTTACCGTTCAAAGAAAACGTCACGGAAGTCCCGGAAGTCACCGACATCACGGGATTGGTCACAAGCTGAATGGCAGTCTGTCCATCAAATGAATATCGCTGTTGGAGGTTGGTATAGACCAGCCTCGGATTGCGATAGATGTCCGTGATGCCGAACCATTCCTCGTCGTTGACATTGTCCGGCTGGCCGCCATTCGCCTCATTGGAAATGTCATGCGTTGTGGGATAGCCATTCTTCGACCATTCGTCATTCCACTCGAACACAAGTCCCCCGGAGACAACCCCGTTTGTTCTTTCTGCCGCAAGACTGAAAACAATTTCATCCCAAAGCCCGCGGTTGAAATTGGCTTGCATCGTCTGGTCTTCAGCCGCATTAAGGTGACTATAAGCATCAGCCCCGAACTCGCTCACAAAACCGGGCCTTGAATCCGCTTTGGCGATCTGCGAAAAAGCATCCCCAAAACTCCCGCCGCGATAAATCTGCCAGCCAAAGACATGAATGCTTGGCAAATTGCTCAGAATGACACTTGTGTACGTATAGGATGAAGTCCCCGGATCAAAAAGTGTCTCGGGAGCATAGTGATACGGCAAAGGATTTCCCGCGTAGTCCGCCCGGTATGGAATGTGCGGGTCTGCCAGGAAGGTTGCGATCACATGGTTGGTATCGAGATTTCTGACGATCTGGGCCGCTTTTTCCGTGTAGACTACGGAAGTCTGAAGATTGGTAAAGGTGTTGTAGTAATAATTAAGATCCCACTCGTTACCAATCCCCCATCCAAAAATAGCCGGATGATTTTTGAAGGTATTCACCACTCCCGGGATATTATTGCTCCGGGCGATCTGGCCGTAATAGGGCGAATCCACGGGCATGATCACCTTGATCCCGTACTGATAGAACTGATCGAGAAGCGCGAGCGCTGCCGCATTGGTGCCAAAATCGTAATAGGGGCGAACGATATTGATACCCATTTTAGACATAAGGGCAATGTCATTTGTCGACCAGGAGAACATCTGCTGGCGATACCCTGTCGGATTCGTCGCCGGATCCATTCCCACTGAAGACGGTCCCCAATTGACCCCTTTCAGCGTGAAGGCATAGGGCTGCCCCAAAGTGCCGTCCTGGCTGCGTTCCTGAACAAAGATCCTTCTGTCTCCGGCCTGGGTGTAAACCTTCGTCGGCGCAGTTGGTACGCCAAAGGCTCCGGCCAAAGAGGCCTTGATACCGGCAAAAAACATCATCACACCGGCAAGACCAAAACTCATCCATGACCCGATCCGGACTTCAGAGCGGGCGCTTTTCGGCAGCTCGATGGTCCAATATGCCGGCGAACCTGGCTCCGTAACAGTATCGTAGGATTCAAAAGATCCGCCATTCGATAATCTTTCTTGTTTGGGCTCGCCAACACTTCGCTGATATTCCTTGATCGCTTGATGAAAAACTACCTCAAAGTCTCCCTTTGCATCAAAAGTAGATTTTGCATTCGCAACTAATTGCAAAGCTTCTTTCAGCGAAATCTTCGGCGTCTTTTTCATGATAAGATCCAAAATCGGATTTTGCCGTCTCAGCTCGGCGATGTTCCTTGCATGCTTAATATATTTAGCAGTGGCTATACCGATCAGAGATAACAGAATTCCAGTGCCGACAACTACGGCCACAGCATGCTTATCCCAAACAGTCTGTAATTGACTGATAATGCTTGAGCTCCCGCCATTCCCCGCAAGGGCAAGCAGCGGAAGCGGAATGAAGGAATAGGGTCCCCCATAGTGTCCATTGCGATTGTCTACAGGGTAATCGCCATCACTTGAGCTGCTCGCCTCACTCTCCCTCGCCAGGCGTTCCGCTTCTTCGCGTTCCCGTTCAAGACGTTCCGCACGCTCTTTTGCTTCACGCGCCAGTATCTCTTTATAAGCACTCAATGCAGAGTCAGAGCGAGGATCGTTGATCTTGTTTAATGCACTAGCGACTGCATCGCTAATAGTTCTATCCTTCAATGCCTCGATCAGGGCCGAAACCGCACCTGAATCTTTGAGATCTCCGAGGGATGTGGCCGCGGCAATGCGTACATCCGGATACTTGTTGCTGAGTTCCTTACCAAGTTCAGACAAAGCATTCAGCTCGCGAAGCACGGCGATAGCAGCCGCACGAACAGCCGCATCCTCATCGCTCAGCGCCCTAACAATCTCAGGGATAGACTTTAATTCGCGGAGCGCACTGACGGCAGCTAATCGAGCGTCTAAATATTGACTGCCCAACCCCTTCCCGATCTCCGTCAGGGCACCAAGTTCTTGAAGTAACGTACGGGCAGCTACGCGGACGTCAGGATATTTGTTATTCACTTCCTTGCTAAGTTCAGGAAACGCTTTGAGATCCCGAAGCGTTGAAACTGCCAGCCCGCGAACAGCGGTGGCCACATCATTCAACGCCATAACAAGCTCAGGGATAGACTTAAGTTCACGGAGCGCGCGGACAGCTGCCAGACGCACCTCCGGATAGTGATTGTTCAACTCCTTCCCAAGATCGGAAAAAGCCTTCATCTGAAGAAGCACTGTGAGGGTTGCCTTGCGAACATCGCCATTTGAATCCCGCAATCCCACACTCATCGTGACTGCGGCGCGAGGGTCCTTGCTCCTCCCAAACTCGCTGACAGCGGCAATCCGGACATCCTTGTCTGAATCGTGCAAAGCAATCCCTAGCGCAGAAACAACGCGTGGATCTTGAAATGAGCCAAGAACTTTGACAGCCGCGATCCTGCGAGGCACGCCGTTACTATTAAACCAACCATCCCGCCACTTGGCTTGAAGGTCCGACATCGCCTTCTGGAATTGCTTCTCCTCGGCGGGCGTCAGACGGACTTCGGAGCGGGCATTTTTCGGCCGTTCGATGGTCCAGTGGCCGCTGCTTCCCATAATAGTTTCTGAATATGTATTTTGGGCATTAGCACCCACTCTCCCGCTTAAGAACATACTATCATTCATCCCCGGATCCTCTCCTGGGGTTCCATCGACATATACGACATCAAAATCGCTGGCAGTTTTCAAAAGAGATTCCGCGTCGGGAACCAAAGCCAATGCCTCTTCCAAAGAAATACCGGTCGCTTTTGTCATGATGCGATCCAATATCGGATTCGCAAGCCGCTGTTGATCCACAGCCTTGCTCCGCGAATGTCTCAAATATTTCATAACCGCCAACGCACCAATTACGGACAGCAGAATTCCAGTGCCGACAACTACGGCCACAGCATGCTTATCCCAAACAGTCTGTAATTGACTGATTATACTTGAGCTCCCGCCATTCCCCGCAAGGGCAAGCAACGGAAGAGGAATAAAGCTATGAAAATTACCACCGCTAATTGAGTTCCAGTTGGTCCCCTGTGGTCCGTAATCATCATCCGAGCTATTCGAGTCGGTTTGACTACTCAACTCGCTCTCCCTCGCAATGCGAGCAGCCTCCTCTTCGCGAGCGCGCATATCCTTATAGACACTCAACGCAGAAATAGAACGAGGGTCACCTATTTTCTCGAGTGCTACAGCTACTGAATCACTAACAGCTCTTTCGTCTTTCAGAGCAAGCATCAATGCAGCTACAGAATCAGTGTCTTTGAGTTCTCCAAGCGCCATTGCTGCAGAAATCCGAACATCCGGATACTTGTTATTCAATTCTTTGCCAAGCTCAGAAAGAGCGTTAAGATTTTGTAGAGAAGTAATAGTAGCCCCGCGAACTGAATAGTCCGAATCATTCAATACCCCGGCAAGTTGGGGGATGGCCCTAAGATCCCTCAAAGCACCAACAACTGCTAGGCGAATATCAAGGTCCGTGTCTCTCAACGCTCGGGCGAGCTCCGAGATATCCATCATTTCACGAAGTGCGGCGACAGCGGCCAGTCGGACATCCACGTACTTGCTATTCCGCCCCTTAGCAAGGATCGCATCTGATTTGAGACCTCGAAGAGCAGTAATGGCAGCCCCGCGAACCAAATTGTCCGTGTCATCCAGTGCCTTAGCAAGTTCAGGGCTAGACTTAAGATCACTAAGGGCGCCAACAGCAGCCAGACGAATATCTGCAAACTTGCTACTTAGCTCCCCGGCAATTTCCGAGACGGCATTAAGACCGCGAAGCGCTGAGACGGCTGCTGCGCGGACAGAATAGTCTGTGTCTTGCAGAACTGGATTCAGCGTCAGAATAACACGCGGATCCTGGATCTTAACAAGTTCGCTGACTGCAGCTATTCGGATATTCGTGCCAGCATCGTGCAACGCTATACCTAAGTACGAGAAAACGCGGGGGTCTTTGAATTCGCCGAGCATTTTGATGGCTGAAAGTCTGCGCGAGATCGCACTCTTAACGAACATGCCGTCGTACCACTTGGGTTGGAGGTCAGACATCGCCTTCTGGAATTGTTTTTCCTGCGCGGGCGTAAGGCGGGCTTCGGAGCGTTTTGGGTTGGCTCCTTGGATTTTCTCTAGCGCCTCTGAAGCGGCTTTGCGGACGCTGTCTTTTTCGTCCTTTAATCTTTCCGTCAGTGCCTTGATAGCCTTCGAACTTCCAATTTCACCAAGAACCTTGGCAACGGAAATACGTGTATTTTCGTTTTGTTCGCTAAGTGCTTTGACAAGCGGCTCTACAGCTGGATCACCAACCTGAACAAGAGCCGCTTCAATGCCTTCACGAGGTACGGCCAATAGGTAGCCCCTTTCCGTAGCAAGAATCAACTCATGTGTCGAAAGAACTTTCCTAGGCTTCAGTTCACTTAATGCCGCCATAAGTGGTGCCACAGCAGGTTTGCCAAGGCTACCTACTGCGTTAGCGATAAGCCGGAGAGACGAATAATCATCAGCACTCAGCAATAATGTGATCAACGGACTTGCGGCTCTGGGATCTTTGATTTCACCAAGGGCAAGAACGATTACAAAACGATTATTTTTATCAATTTTGTTTAACGCATCTATGAGGGGTTCTACCGAGGGTGAACCTATTTTCACAAGAGCTAAGATAAAATCGCGAGTAACTACTCAGGTCCCTTTGCGTGGTGTAGTTTTTGAGATCATACGATCGGTCGTTGTTGTTCAGAAAAAAAAGGGGTTAATAAAATCGTCTCTTGTGCC
>Ga0114951_10002899_pt1 | contig 18658 bp, 24 predicted proteins | sample AM7aDNAmetaG_FD_88677 | JGI IMG/M metagenome (GOLD analysis project Ga0114951, IMG submission 88677) | Freshwater microbial communities from Finland to study Microbial Dark Matter (Phase II) - AM7a DNA metaG | ecosystem: Environmental > Aquatic > Freshwater > Lake | place: Finland: Lake Alinen...
ATTAAATCTCTGTCCTTTAAGTCGATGTCAGTACAACCATTTTGTGTGAAAAATTGTTTGTCGATATTTAAAATATTTGGAGTTATATATGAATTACAACCCATTGAACAGAACATCATATTCAAAACTTGGACATTATTCGAATCAATTACTGAAATTTCCGGTGTATCGATTAAATTTCCGTTGACTTCGGTAATATATTCATAAGAAGGATCAATAGGACGAGCCGAAAAGTCGTTTATAGCTTGCATATTGACACTTAAAACGCCCTCTGTAGCTCTTAATTCATTAGCATATTGTTCGATATTATAAGGAATTTGCGATTTTAATTTGGAATTATAAGAGAGAAAATTTATTGGCTTAAGCTCGATAATTTTCTCACTATTTATCTCAACAACATCACACTGTGTCAAAATTTGGATAGGCAGAATCTTATTCAGTCTGAGTATCTGACAACCCATATATCCGAATTTTTCAACAACCAAATAATGATCTAATACATATTTGAATAAATCACCAACAAGCAAAGATTTTGGATTAGACATTAACCAAACATCAATATCTTTTATTCCACGAAATTTAAAATAATTATTTGCACCTAAATCACGATCTTGAACTTTATAATATTGTGGAGCTGTTATCGTATAATCTTCAGCATAAATATCATTTGAGACTGTTGAAATAATTAAATCACAATATCCGTATTTTGATAAATCAATAGGAGTGAAAAGGAAATTTCTATCAGATTGTTTGGATGCATTTTCTCCAATGGAAATTAATGATTGAAATAATGTTGATTTTATATCAGATCCTTTTACAACATAATCAAGTTCAACATTTTCATTTGGTGATACTATTTTGATGGAATCACCAATTTCAACACGATTAATACGGTATCGATATTGTGCATTTTGATTTGCAATTTGTTGTATTGAAACTGATCCTTTGATCTCTTCAAATGTTCCTGCTATAAAAGGTTTACCAATATTTAATTCATAAAATTCAATATGATCTTTGAAATCCCTAATTTTTGCTGTTTGATATGATTCTGAAATTGAATTGATCTCATCATAATTGCTCAAATATCCATAGAAATTATTGAAAGCAACATAATTGTTTGAATATTCAAACTCAAACTCAATGTTTAAAAATCTTGGAAAGAAAATATTTTGTTGCTGAAATGTATTTAAAATCTTATTATTGAGGACATCAATATAAGGTTGATTAACAACTGACTTAAAAATATCCATTGTATAAATTGATGGAATATTTTTATCAATTGAAAATCCATAAAGATTGATTTTATTTTCCTCGAAATTAAAATACAATGGATAATCGAAAGCACTTTCATGATCAATTTCTTGAAATATTTCAAACAGTCCAATCTTTTGAAGATCAACTAAAAGAAGTAACTGAGAATATTTGTATAAAAATGATGGGTCTTTTATCTCTTCATTAACAACACGGTTCAATACGAAATATTTTGGTAAATTTTCCGGCTTGTTAAAATAAAATGGGATATGATAAGATTTAACGTTTGATTTTTGAAATCCACCATAACGTAAACTTGTCATGTCAATTATTGTTGTTTTTACTTTTAGGAAATTAGATACTTGTCCCAAAAATGAGATTGATTTATCAACCTTAACACGACGACCAGTATAATCATCAAGCCAAAGATTGAGAAATTTATCAACAACGATTTTATATTGTCCTGAAATTTTGGTTGGTGCAATATTCATCACACCAACTTTAGTTTCAAAAATGTTTGTTATGTTTTCCATTATGTTAATGTTTCAGGTGATTCGTTTGCAAATGATGAGGTGATTGATGTTACATTTACCGAGTTCAATACGCTTACTTTTGATTTAAATTTTGCTTTAACCAAAATATCAAATTTGAATGTTTCATTATTGAGAAGAATATCGATACCAATTTTTTTATCATATTCAAGTGTATCAATATAATCAAAATTTTGTATTCCGTTTATGTTTCCAAATCTATCTGTCATTCTATATTCAAAAATAACAGGAATTAAAATTTCAGTTTCTTTTGGAATTATTAATGTTGAAACAGTTGAATTTCCAACTACTGAAATTGCACCTTGTGAAACTATAACAGGATATAAGAAAGCCCCTGTTGTATATTCACCAATTGCATAAAAATCATTATCTGCAAATCCAAGACCTATAGAGTCCGTAGGATCAACACCTGACTGATATTGGATAGCTTTCAAATTTTCATTATAAAGTTTTAATCTATCAAATTCAGGTGACATTGAATTTTTATTATCAGCTTTATAAAGTGGTGATTCTGTTGTGAATGCATTGAATTTTGTGTTGTATGATTGGATCAACTGACAAATTTTAATGTTATTATCATCATCAAGATAAACAACATTCATATTTGTACCGTCACCACTAATCATATCATTTTGACTAAATGGACGTGTTGGTGATGGAACACCTTTGTCCTTAACCAGTTTGAAAATATCTTCAGGTTGTCCGCTCAAATCTGTATTTCTAAAATACAGAATTTGTTTTGAAGACTGAACAAGCGAATTAGGAGATTTAACGGGTACATTTGAATATTGAGGATAAAGTGAAAGAGGATTTGGATTATCAGGAGTTATTGGTGGATAAAGTGATGATCCAGGTGCTAATGTTTTTAATTCAATAGGCACCAGGTTGTTGTTGCGAATTTTTATATATGCTTTTTTCCGGATGATACTTCCATATTGAGATGAATCTAATATGTTGATCTCATCAGAATAATTTTCAGCCAACAATTCCATTGTTGTATTGTTTTTAACAACATACGATTCATTGGAAAAATCAATCAAATTTATCACAACATTATTTGCTGTATCTGTTTGTTTCAAAATATCGATTTGTTGTAACAAATTAGCAATGACCGTATCGAGTGGAATATTTTTCTGTTCAGGAGTGTATTGACCTGATGCAATATCTTTTGCTGAGTGCAAGAAAGTTTTATCTGATTCCTTAATTGTACCAGCTACATGTCCGAGCAAACCGGCATTTTGAAGAATAGAATTAAATTCAGCATTAGATAAATCTTGGTTGTTCTGATTAACAACAGATGATATATTGTTGTTTTTAAGATCAGCCGGGAAATCAATCCGAATACTTTCAGACCATTCAGATTTTAACGGAGCCAATGGATAACCTGCTTCAGATACTGATCTCACTTTGATCTCGATTGATTCACCCTCTTTAATGGAAATTGCCAGCTGATTGATATTAATATCATCAACTGAATCCATCAGAGGAGTTTCCCAAACAAGATCACCATTAATATCAAGCACTTTTGTAAGTGTGAGAGTATTCAAATCATTCCATGATGAAAACACAACACTAACAGATTTTCCATTATTGATCATCGTATATGAAGTGTTGTCAACAGTATCAACGTCTTTTGAAAGATAACGATACTGAACATCATATTTGATAATATTTTGAGCTTTTGTTTGTGGTGAATAAATTGGGTCCTGAATAGGCCAAAATCCAATAGCTCTGTATTTTGGTTTGTTATCCTTCACACCTGTACTGATAGCAGTGGAATCTAATTCTCGACTAAGATTCAATAAATTTTGTTTTAATGAATTGATTTCTTGTCTGAGAGTTATGATAAGATTAATTCTGTATGTTTTTTCCTGGACAGATGTGAATTTAAGTGTATCAATTTCTTGTTGAGTCTGATTAATTGTTGATTGTTTAAAATCAATATCATTCTGAATCCCTTGTTTTTGTTTAGCTAAATCTGTCATTTGTGCCAAACTCTTAGCATCTGTCAAATGTTTATTAATTTGAAGCACTTTGAAATTAATTGGATCAAGCAAAGGTTTAGCTGGACGAATACCCAGGTTAACAGGGATTGAAGTTTCATTGAGAATTGCCGACAGAAACTCAGAAAAATTTGTGACATACTTCGAGAAAAATTCATCGATTGTATATGTGTGATTTTGATATGTTACTTTATAATCGGAAGTATCAATCTTAAGACCATTAGATGGAAATGAAATATTCTTCTGATTTTCGGTACTCAAGAAAATAACATATTTTTTGGCAGGTTTAATAGGAACAGCTACAACAGAAGTGGAAGTTGGTAATGTTTCATTGAAGAAAATTTTATCAATTCCAACTTGTAACAATTCACTACCGGAAATCCTTTGAACTAAAAGAGTTTTTGAATAAACATCAATTTCATTAATTTGATATTTGGATGAACCTGTTGAAGATACCAAAAGATCACCAGCTTTTAAATTAATTGAATTTCCAATCGTATTTAAACCTGTATACATACAAGAATTTAGAATCAATTTATAAGTGGAAGGAAGTGTTCCATTAACTATTGATTCAATCGTGAATTTACCAAAATATTTTACTTGTTCCTTTTGGAGTGAAAGTGTTCTGTCAATTTCCTGATAACCAACCTTGCCGAGATTGTAAAGATAATCAATATCCAAAAGAGTTGGATTTTCTTTTATATTTTCAAACCCGTTTGTAATATCCAAAATTCTGCAGTGAATATCAGAAACTATTTTAGAATCAATTTCGATTGGTAACTTAACCATTGGGAAAACCAAATCATCAATATTTGAAGCATTATCCACAATACAATTGTTACCATCAAAATTAAATGATGATAAAAATTCTGCATTCATGAATGATGTTTTCGTGTATTGTGAAATTGATCCATCAGCCTGGAGAATATATGAAATATTATTCGCAGATGTTAAGGATTTAAAATTAGAATCAATACGAGACAATTCCTGTTGAAGTTTCTGGAATGAATTGATCGGAGTCATTACAACTGTACCATCTTCTTTTTTGATTGGGACTGTAATAGTTGAACCAATTGTTGTCGAGGCTTGTTGGAAACCATCTAATAATGAGAAAATATTTTCGTAAAGAAGTTCAAGTTTGTCAAGTAATTCTTCTGCAGAAGTTTTCATATATTATTTTTATTTATGTACTTAAAATTCTATATATTATTGAGACAAGTCTAAATTTTTTATTATTTTGATCCTGATAATTTTTTCCAATAATTTGAACATTCAAGTCTTGCTTTTTCTTTTGCAACAACTTCTGGAGAATATTTCTTTTCTGAAAAATCAACTTCTAATTCTCTTGCCTTAGCTTTCCAAACATCATCATGTCCATGTCCCGGTCCAACTAAAGCATGTGCAATTTCATGTAACATTGTGTTGGTAAACTGATCAATTGATCTGACATAACTATGAGATTTTGTCATGGAAATTGTTTGATGTTCATGTGAACAACAACCGTAACGACGAGTTTTTGTATCCCAATAAAATTCCCATTCATCAGTCAATTGGTAATGTTTCATAAGATAAATGGCGACCATTTCAAGTTGATCGAATGTTTTCCGGTTATATTTTGCTGGCATATTAAAACATTTTTTTAATCATTAGATTTCCGTTGTATTCTTCTTGAGCATCTGGAAGTATGAAATTTATATCGACAGATTTGAATCCGAATTTTTTATAGAATTTTTTTAATAATTCTATTGATAAATAATTAATTCCCATATAAATTGAAAATGGATTAGTCCAAAGAACAACCCTATCATAGTTAGGATATTCTTTTTTGATTGTTTCCATAACTTTTATCATCATTTTGTTTCCAATTCCTTGTCCACGATGATCACGTTGTACAAACAATGTATTCAAAACTAAATAGCGATCTTGAGGAATAAGTTTATCATATGTTTTTTCATCAAGAAAACCATCAAAAAATAATTCTGAACCATATGCTTCATAAAGATTACAATCAGCAATTTTTTGATTATCAATAAAATATTTGATAACACTTGAATCATTATCTTCATCTCTTTCAAATTCCCATTTTTCTTCCATGATATTAAATTTTTTTGATCATTATGTTTTTATCATCATGTGAATCATGATCAATATGATAAGGAAAAACTATTGATCGGAAATCATATTTTTTATAAAAACGTTTTAATATTTTTTCAAATGCTGGAATTTTTTCTATATCGGAAGTATCAGGAAAAACATACAAAACTATTTTGTTCGTATTTGGAAATAAAATACGAACATATTCATCCAGTTTTGACATCATTAAATTTCCATATCCTTGTTTTCTGAATCTTTCAGTTATTTTTATACTTCTCAAATAAACAAAATGCTTTTGTGTTATTATTATATTGAAAAAATTTTGATTACAAAAATCTGAAAACCAACCATAATTTTCAAGTGATAAATCAATGATTCCAATTATAATATTGAAATCTTTATCAATCAATTCAATTCGTTTAATATAATTATCATGAAAAGTATTTTTTATTTGAAATTCTAAATTCATGCTACTAAATTTTTAATGAGGACATTTGTTTCATAACAATCACGATACAAAGATTTATCTTCATTTGGAAATACGATTTGGTTGAAACCATGTTTCTTGTAAAATTTCAACAAATTATCTTCAGACATTTTTGCATTGAATGGATATGATAGTATAACTATTTGTTGAACATTATTAAAATTTTCCTTGATATATTGATCAATATATTCCAGCATTTTTGTACCATATCCTTGTTGTCTCTCAGTTACATTGACAAAAATATAACGAAGATATACAAATTTTTGTAGAGGTACGAAATGATTGAAAAATGGTTTGTTACAATAGTGAAAGAACCAATCATAGTCTGCTAAGTTCAATTCGAAATATCCTACTTGCTCATCATTATCAACATTATACATATTGATACAATGAACGTCTTTGGTTCGACTATTTGTTATGCTTTGTTGTTCGAATCTAATATTCATAATTAAAAAGTTTTAAACATTATTTTGGAAGTGTAAGCAACTTCTTCAAATTCGAATTTTCTGTAGAAATTTTTCAGAACTTCTTCAGATAATTCTCCACCGTCAAATGAATTTACTGACAAAACAATATGACGATAGCCTCTGAAATATTTTCCACAGACAACATCAAGTTTTTGCATCAATTTATTTGCGATTCCTTGCTTACGAAAAAATTGATCAACATGTAATTGATCCAAGTATATATAGTAGTTATCATTGATTATTTGGTCAAAAGTATCATCGTTACAAATACTAAGATCAATATTCCCAACAGGAATTTCATCTATCAGCATTTCTAACGTGATCTTTTTACCTTCAAAATCCAGGTTACTAACCGTAAATTTTTCTTTTTCAGCCATTGTATTATTGTATTGATTTATGCATTGTTATTCCTCTGAGTAATTGAAATCCATGATTTTCATAAAATTCTTGTAAAATTTCTACATTTACATTATTTGGATCATCATAATTTGGACAATTATCAAATGGAAATATGATTAAAATTATATCATTAATTGTTGAAAAATATTTTTTACAAATTGAATCAAGATTAGACATAAGTTTATTTCCAATACCTTGTCTGCGATGTGAAGGATCAACCCAGATTTGATTCAGATAAACATAAGGTTTATTTCCGATTGTATCTCTGTAAACTTTGTTTTTAGTTACAAGTTCAAGATTAACTGAACCAGCTACTAAATTATTCACAAGAAGATCAATTGAAATTTCATCATTATGTTTTCCAACCCAATTAACTTTGATCTGTTCCATCTTATTGTCTTTGTAAGATTATATCACCAACACAACTTGATGCTTTCAGAATATCTTCGACTTTATCTCCATCTTCAATATTGTTGCAAATTTCTTCAGCATTCAGAGTTACGTCTCCAGGAAGTTGAACTGTATGCGAAGCAATCATTCTTTTCAATTCTTGTTTTGTTCTTGCAAGCACATGACGATAAAATAAATCATCATTGTAAAGAAGTTGAACATCAATATTTGTATCACATTGTAACATTAAATTGTCATCAGCAACTCCAAACAACATAAGTCTATGAGAAGCTTGATGATATGTGAATGGAATTGTAACTCCAAGGATTGATCTCATATTTTGTTGCTCAATCAATCTGCAGGCATTTTCAATTATGAAAAGGGAATTATTAATTCCCCGAGATTGTTGAGAATATTGTGCTCCTGTTAAAATTTCAAGTGAAGTTGCGAGTGTTGGAACGTTAACTTGATAAATTTCACGAACAACATTCACATTGCCTGGAAGATAAACCCCAAATCCTTTATAATGATTTGGATCATTATTTCCAAGTAAAGGACCTTGACCTTTAATTTCCTTTGTAGGTAAATAATAAAACACACTTTCTTGTGATCTGTAATAATAACGATAAAATAATTTGGCTGACTGTTGAATGATAGCAACAATTAGAGGTGTTGGAACTGTATAAGGAATTTGTTTATACATTGTTATTCTATTATCAATTGAATCAACAAAATCTCTATCTTGAGGAGTTAATTCTATTGAAGGCCGCGGATTGTTTATTGTTATCATTGTCGAAAATTTTTGGAGTATATTGTATATATCAAAAAGACAGCAAGGAAAATTTCCCCACTGTCTCACCAATCAATTAGAAATTAAAAACAAACTTCAAAGGAATTACTTCCCAAACACCTAACCTAAACCTATCTATATGAAAAAACCTATTCTGTAAAAAATGTTTTTGATGCTGATTGATCGGATTTTTCTATTTTATAAAGAAAATCTCTCCGAACTTCTTCCATGTATTGATTCATAGAACGAATCTTATTCAATTCTATTTGTTCATCTATTGGATGATCTAAAAGTTTATCATTTATTTTTTCGGTTTTTGAAAGATTTTTATACATCGAATTTTTTGGGTTTATTTGGATCGTAACCAATTGCTTTATTAAATTCTGCACCTGAAAGTGTTCCATCAACAGCCCGATCAAGAAGTGATTTTCCAGAATTTAATGTGTTATCTGATTTTCCCATAACTATATCACGAGTTGCTTCCCAATGAACTTCAAACATATCTTTCAAAATCATGATATTTTCTGGATCATCATGAAACGTTTTATGATCATTAGTACCTTCAAGAAAAGTCATTATTCCTTTCTGATCAATTGCATCAAATTGTGTCATCATACTAACGAACCAAATTTGATTTGAAATTGTTGGAACAACTTCGTAATAATCCCATCCCCATTGATCACTTGAAAATACAAAAAATAACGGAGCTTCAAATTCATCACGAGGATCAATAGTTATAATTGCAAATTTAACTCTGAAATTTTCCTGATCGTCATCTCCATTACCTGCTGGATGCTGATGATAATATTCATTTAAAAAATCAATAAGGAAATGAGCGACTGTTCTCTCAGAAGTTATCTCTTTAGTATAATTAATTGAGCGAGTTGCTGAAACAATTTCTTCTGGAGTTGATACTGTAATATAAATAGTTGATATATTCATAATTATTGACAATTTGTTTGTAGAAACACTTGAACATCGAAATTTGGACAGGTCTTGGTTGATAATTGATTATGTCCAATAACTGAAACATCAGGAACCATTGAACGTTGAAGAGCAATGTACGAAACAAGTGTTGCAATTTGTTCTGGTGTATATAAAACGGAAGCTTCAAGATAAACTCCATCCTGGTGTCCATCTTTTATTGTACCATCTTCACTCCAACCGCCTGCTAAACATACATGGCGGGACTGGGAGTTATATCCTGCAGCTCCGTTTGTGATTTCAGCTGAATCAATAACTTCATCGTCATTGTAAGGAACCAGGTTTATAAGTTCGCCAGTTCTCTGAATTAAATCAGAATAACCAACTTGTGCCCAACCTCTTCCATCAGTATCTAAAGCGTTTAGAACTTTACCTGAAGGAAGTTGTAATGTCCAACCATCAAGTTCAGCTTTAGTATAGGTTTTGCCAAAAAATGTATAAGTTCCATCAGAATTTTTAAGTGCACCTAAGTGCCAAGTTGCAATGTCATCAGGTGTTACTTCCCGGTTGTAAGGGCTGTCACTTGTATGAATTACTAAATATTTCATTTTTCCCATGATCATAAAATTTTAGAATTAACTTATATATAAATTTTAAATTGTGAAAATATTGTTCTCTGTTCTTACATCAAATCGAAACTGTCCATCTTCGTTTAGATCATCATTTTCTTCGTTTTCGAAATAATCAATATCTCCTTTGACAGGTGGACGTTTGATTGGTTTTAACTTTGGTTCAAATCCTTTGAAAATATTAATCAGACCAATATTTGGTAGGGAATATTTTTTAGTCAAATCACAATAGAAAATGAAATCCATTATTCCAGAGACAACGTTCCTAAGAGGTAAATGATTATCAAACATATAATCACTCATTGATCGGAACATATGTGTTTCATATTCACCTGAATTAAAATAATCCAAACGTCTACGAATTTTTTGTTGATTAGCTCCATCATAATTGAGAGCATATTCATTTTCTATTTTGTTCATGACTTGTCCGAACAGGTTTAGAAACTGCTTCTCGTAGTTGTTGATGATGAATACCATCTGTTCACACATGGTCATGGTAAATTCGGAATCATTGTAAAGATTCATGATGAATGCCTTCCGGACTTTTGAATCAATTGTTATTTCCGCCATGATATTTGAATTTTTATTTTAAGTTTAACCAGCGATTGTTTTGTTTCTAATATTCATCATCTGAAGGATCAGCATCATCTCCACTTGGCTCATCTGGAAAATCAGGATTCATATCATCCTCATCGAAATATTGTTTACACTCTTTGTAAAAATCAACCAGGTCTTGAATTGTAAATTCAACTTGAATAAAACTTGAATATAAATATTCAATTGCTTCATTAAGTTCATCAACTGTTGAGAAATCCGACATAACAATTTCATGCCAGCTTGGACATTTTTGTTCAAGTTCTGTGAAATAATTTCTCCATATTGGATCAGTTATTTCATAGTTCTTATATTGTTCATACAACTTTATGAAGTTTGCATAATCAACTTTTAATTTTCGATCATGTAAAAATATATTGAATAATTCTGGATAAAATTCTTTAGAATCATCATTCAATACTCTTAAATATTTGATTTTTTCAATAAGTTCGTTTGTCATGATAATAAGTTTTATACTGCCGGATATGTTGGAACTCCATTAGTGTTTGAAGTTATCTTGCGAAAGTTAAGTACACCAATTTCAGAATCTGTGTCGAGTGATTCACCAAGACATTCACCTGCAACTTCTCCACCACGAGATTGTTTCAAACATTCATCAATCATACATTGATTTAAATCATCTCTGTAAGGATAATTATCATCAAGTATTGGTGCATCATAGTGACCTGTTTTTAATGAGAAATGATAATTTATTGCGAAGTGACCATATTCTGGAATTGAAAAGCCACCATATTGCATATCAACTCTGAAAATCCATTTAACTAATAAACAAATCAATTCATCAACAATAAGTTTATCGTTAAACTTAGCATAGAAATATTTGATTGAATTGATTATTTTCTGATCAGGAAATTTACTTGAATCAAGTTCCCAATAGCAATGAGTCATCATTGCATTTTTAATATCGTTTTTACGAGATGATGGATTTGCCATCTCAACATGAGAAATATTGTTATCAACTTCTCTTTGAACTAATCTGAACAAAGTTAAAAGTAATTGACAAAAATCCTTTTCAGAACGAGAAGATTGTTCAATATAACTAAGATAATCAATTGTTTTAAATTCGTCAATTGCATCTTTATCACCAACAGTCATAAATGATTTAGCCATTGATTTGATCAATTCGTCACTAAGAAATTCTCTGTATATTTTCATGTTGATTGTTTTAAAATGTTTTTATGTGAAAATTCACCAGTAGTAAATATATACTACTGGTGAACATTTTAAATTTATCTGATTTGATTACCGATTCCAACTTAATTTCCAACCTGGAACAGTATCTCCATATTTACTAACAAAATCAGGAATTTCAAATTCCTCTGATTCCATATAATAAAGAGCTCCTATAATTGCTTTACAAAATTTGTTTCCTTTTGGACAGAAAATTGTATCGAAATAATATACTGTTTCATATTCTGATACTTGAACAACATCATCCATGTAATCAATTTCATTTTGACAATCTGCAATTATTTCATCCAGATTATTTTCGTAATCACCTTCATCTTCATCACCGGATTCTTCATATTCAGCATCAAGTCTTTCTTGAACATAATCATGAATTGTTTTGATTATATCTACAAAAATTTCTTCATCTTTGTCTTGATCATAAGTTTCATCATTTAAATCAAGCCACTTAAGATATGTTACAACATCTTTTTTAGAGAAACCTCCATTGTTTATTAATCCTTCGATTAATGATTTTTTGAAATTGTCATTTAATAATTTTCCCATGATATTTGTTTTTAATGTTTTGTTTTAAAAATTCGGTATGTTGTGAATATTATGTCCTTTGAATAAAATTTTCATCCATGAATAGTTGTCTCGTTTCATAGCATAATCGTAAACTACATCTGATAAATTCGCTTCTTGTTCCAAAGATATATGATCGTAACCATATCCTATTGAAAGTTTGAATTGAAATTTATTATTGATAAAGTAGGAAATTGAAAATTGAATTATCCATTCGATTAAATACAAATAGTAAAACAAAAACCATCCAATTTCATACCCCTGATATTTATGTACTAATTCATGTTTTAAAGTTTTTTCATCTGTAATATCCAATTTTGTTATGATAGAACCGAATAACATTATTGTATGATACTTACCAAATGGAATCCACTTTTGATAAATTGTTTTAAACTTGAGAACAACTTTATTTTTCTTAATATCCATTTTTATGGTTCTATATAGACCGCCACAACCATCAAATAATAGCAACAAGAAAAAAATTGATAAGTACTGATAATTCATCATTTGACACAACATAGATACTGTTAAAAGCGGTAATAATATAAAACTTGCAAAATTAGTTTTCATGACATTATTATTTTTTAATACTCAGCTTAACTATTCCTGGAATTACAAAGTCATCACCAGCATCAATGTAAAAAATCCATTTGATACAACCCTGAATTATTTTATCAACGTCTAAATGATTTTGCAATAAATAGTTGAAATAATCACGAACTCTTGGATCGCGTTTAAAGTACATTGATTTTGCATCAATATATTCCGAAACTTCTTCAAGACTAATTTGTAAGTCTGATGACAATACTCCCTCAGGGTTATCGTTGTTGTAACGATCTGTAACTTCTATTTGAATTGCTCCAAATATAACTTTGATGAAATGAGCAAATGAGAGCTCATGTTGATATGAATGTTCAATAAATTTTAAGTACTCTGTGATTTCTTCTTTGGTGAAATCGCTACCATAATGTAAACTATTTATGAGTGACTTTCTAATCTCATGGGAAATTAAATAATCAGTTGATTGTGTTGTCATTATATTGTTAATTTATGCTGATTTGTCGTCGGAATTTATTAAGTCTACTTGAGTTGGTCCTGTTGATTTTGTTATAACTGAATCAGTGTGCTTGTTTATCTGTGTGAAGTTAACCATATGTGAACCGCTATCTAACCCAGTTGAATGTTCGATTGTATCTTCAATCTTATGTTCTACTGAATCAACTATTCCATCAGCAATAACTTCCTTCTTTTCTTTGAACTTCCTTATCAGACTTGCCCCTATAAATCCCATAAGGATTGAAATCAAATAAGTGAAAGCTGGAGAAAGTGCAAGAGCAATTGAAGCAGTCATACCAATCACAATTGATATTACTGTATATAGGAAATCCTGGGCATATTCTTTCCAGGGTCTAAACACTCTGGTTGGACCTAACCAATCACCAATCATTGATAAAATGAAAATTCCAAATCCTATAGAGAAAATTAATAACGAATCGATATTGAGGAAAGTTTTCATAAGTTATGTGTTAAAGTTTATTTAAAAATCGTGTCAAGAAATAATTGGTAATTAATATAAGTACTAAACAAATTAGTAAACTTTCAAAGAAAATATTTGGAGTTAATATGATTAAAGTTATCAACCATAAAATTAATACTGACATTACTAAATATGTCATCACCATTGGAAAGAAATTACAATCCATTAATGCTTTCCATTTCAATCCCATGTAACGTTCAATAAATTTATTGGTTAAATTTTGTGGGTTGGGAACAAATGTTATTAGTTTGTCTGAATGAGCAATGAGTTTGTTGAGAATGATACATTCGAATATAATGTAAACACCAAACATATAAATTAAAAACACAATTTCTTCGATTCTATCAGAAAAAACATAATGATAAATTCTAATGATCAAGAAAGTTATAGCAATAAGTTTATACATGATTAAGAGTAAAACCTTTGGGACCATGTTTGTTATACCTTTATACTCACTTGTAACAAATACTAAATGACCTAAAGTAAAAAGGACAAAAATTGTTGGTATAACAATTCCTATCACATAGAAGATAATTTGATTGATTTCCATAATGTAAATAAATTATTTGACAGTTGTAGTTGAATTTGTATCAATATTGTTATTAGTGTTTATATTTATGTTTATGACTGGAGCTTCTTTTTCCACATCAAATTCTTCAGATAGGTCAATTCTAATCCAAAATTTAACAAACTTAACTAATATAGGATTGAACTTATCACTCATAACTAAAAACAACTTGGCAATATTTTCTGACAAAGCCATAATAGAGAGACCGATACAAAATGATATTATGTTGTTTAATTTTGTGAAATATAAAACGAACATAATACCTATGACAAAGATTACCATGGTTATCAAGTAAAGAATTTTACCTGTCCGTGATAATCTTAATCCATTGCTAACTTTTCGAAAATAATTAAGAAATCCAATCAAAAGGATTATGACAATAAATCCAAAATATTGATTCTTTTTTTCTTCTAAATCGATCATGACTTTTATTTTTTATATGTTGCTTAGGTTCTTTATTGATTATGTAAAATATTTATAAATTACCTAAGCAACATAAAATTTAATCCATATCTCCCAGGTAAATTAACCTCCTTACTGCGGAAATAAATTCATCAGTGAGATTTTGCAATCCACTCAGCTGATTTTTTACATTATTCTTTGTGATAGCTTCTGATACACCAGTAATAAATTCAATAAGTGAATCAAAATAAACATCTTCAGAAGGAATGACCGGACGAATTGCTACAAGATCTCCCTGTGTAATCTTTCCCCATATTGTTGTTCCTTGTTCAGCAAATGTATCTTGAAATTTTAAAAGTTGTTCTCCACAAGAATCAAGAAGTTCGTGTTGATGAGAACTATTTTCCATCCAATGAAACTCTTTAGCAATAACCTTAAAGCCTTCCAATATACAGAGAACTTTAATAAAACTTTCTCGATTTTTCATATGCTATTGATTTTTAATTTACTTTGTAGTAATGATTATATGATCTTTCATTAAATAATTAATTTTATCTTCTGGTGTTTTGAATATTGGTTCATCTTTTAATTTGTATGGTCCTCTTTTCTTTCCAGCATCTGGACCTCTTCCAGGTCCAGATTTTTTATCAAGTTTGATTTGTTCTTTTTCAAGTTTACGTTCTTCTCTTTCTTCTTTTGTTCTTTTTATTCTTGGTTCTTTCTCAATTCTTTCTTCCAACATTCTTTTATGATCTCTATTGGTCATATCTGAATCGTCTTTTATTGTACTCCAGTATTGTCTCAATTGTTTATAAGTCATAAAGAAAAAATTCGGAGCTGCTGGTTTTGAATATCCATGTACTGATCTACCTTGAGCAATAGTTACGGGTCCTTTTATAACTGTGTCCATAACTATCTCGATTTAAATGCGTCATGTGTAAAATCAACTTTCTCTTGTGATTGATCGGTTTCTTTCTGACTTAATTCTTCAAGAAGTTCAAAATTTGCTTCTTCTAATGGATCAATAAAAGATTTATTTACAACTTTTTTTCTTGCTTCTTCCAAAACATCTAATATTGGAATAATTTTTTCATCAGATTGTTCACCATCTTCTTCCTGAGAAATTTCAGTTTCAACAACTTCAATCAGATTCCATATTGGTATATCAACGCTATCCACATTTTCCATTGAAGATGAGCTGCACATATATTCGGACAGTGACATATTGATTAATGTCATTGTAGTACCTTCAACTTCTTCATCCAAATCATTATAATTTGGTTCCTCAACAACTGTAAATACAATGAAATCAATCAGAGTTGATTCAATATTTATTGGTTTGTTCCGATATATATCAAAATCAGGTAAAGATAAAACATCAAGAACATAATCTGGAATCTCAACAGTAATAAGTTTAATTACTATCCCAGGTTTCTGTTTTGAATAGATCAAAATTGCATCAGTATCTTCTATACCAAGCAATCCAAGATTAATTGTGTTAACGATATTAGTTAACGTTGAATTTTCCAAAAGCATTTTCGTTTTCATGATTGTCTTTTTAAATTGATTATTAATTTATTGATTTTATAAAAAGTTTGGAGCGAATTTTTGAATCTTAATATATTCCGAATAACCTTGCATACACAATGCAAAACTATCTATAACATCATTGAGTACACCAATTTTCTCAATACAAACATCGGGAATAAGTTTCTTCCCATCATAACCTTCTATGAAAATTTTCATCATCTTTGGTTTATCTGCATTTCCATCTTTAGCAAAGAATTTTTTATTGTTTGATGGTGTTGGTGTCATTAATTTAATATTGATTGCATCATTCAGTATTTTTGTTTTGACAATAAACTCCCGCACAAATCCTTGTAACATAATTAAACCGGAAACTGTTTTCAGTTGTTGAGGACCTGTATATGAAGGCATTATATAGTTCTCAATAACAAAAACAATATCATTAGGTTTGAATTGAATAATAGCTTTGTCCAGGATTTCTTTGATTTTTTTAACACAGATCAAAGCTTTTATTGTTACATGAATTTGCTCTGTATTGTTCTCATTATCTCCGTCAATTAACATGTCTTCCACTAGAATATTCGTAGGTAATCTATATGTAATCTGATTTACATTACTGATTGGGTCTGGTGTATATATCTTCTTCTTGTTTTTATTCTCGTCAAAGATAACTCTATGAAATTGAATTGTTTTTCCGACTTTATCTTCCAAATATGAGGTTGTTATTCCTGTAGAGCTAAAAGATAAATCCAAACCAATTATTAATGTTCTTTTCATATTATGAGATTTTATTATTCTTTCTATTTATGTATGATATAATTGTGAAAAATTTCTGATTTGTGACTTATATTTCATTTGGGTATGAATTAATTTCATTTTAAAAGTGCAAATCAGTAGAATGAAAAAGGATTAAAAAAATCTCACTTTTGTAATTTGGGACTGTCAAAAACCTTAAGACTATATGTTTATGAGAGAAATATACTGATAGAGAGACAAAATCGTATGTTTATGGTGAAAAAGAGCCTCCCAGGGATACCCGGACATAAAAGAACATAAACGATCTATTAATCCGGTATCCCCCGATGGTTGCCCGAAAGTACGGTACTGTGTGAGGTACAGCAAAAAACATATGCAATGTGTAGTTTTTACTTATGTCACACAGTAAATTCTATTTGAAAATGTACTAAATTTTATACAAAAAGCGTAAAGAATAAATGTGCATTGTGGTGTACGTCACGCATATCCATATATGGATGAAATTTTTTATAACTGCCTGGTGTACGTCACACATATCCATATATGGATGAAATTTAATTAAACCTTTTGGTGTACGTCACGCATATCCATATATGGATGAAATTTAATTAAACCTTTTGGTGTACGTCACACATATCCATATATGGATGAAATTTAATTAAACCTTTTGGTGTACGTCACGCATATCCATATATGGATGAAATTTTTTATAACTGCCTGGTGTACGTCACACATATCCATATATGGATGAAATTTTTTATAACTGCCTGAAAGATGTTAAGCATATCCATATATGGATGAAATTTTTTATAACTGCCTGAAAGATGTTAAGCATATCCATATATGGATGAAATTTTTTATAACTGCCTGAAAGATGTTAAGCATATCCATATATGAATGAAATTTAATTAAACCTTTTGGTGTACGTCACGTATATTCATATATGGATGAAATTTTTTATAACTGCCTGAAAGATGTTAAGCATATTCATATATGGATGAAATTTAATTACTTAACCTGATAAATGCAACTTCTGATGAGTATCTAATTTCATTTTAAAAGTGCAAATCAGTAGAATGAAAAAGGATTAAAAAAATCTCACTTTTGTAATTTGGGACTGTCAAAAACCTTAAGACTATGTGTTTATGAGAGAAATATACTGATAGAGAGACAAAATCGTATGTTTATGGTGAAAAAGAGCCTCCCAGGGATACCCGGACATAAAAGAACATAAACGATCTATTAATCCAGTATCCCCCGATTGTTGCCCGAAAGTACGGTACTGTGTAAAGTGCGGGCAAAAACGTATGCATTGTGTAGTTTTTACTTATGTCTCACAGTAAATTCTATTTGGAAATGTATTAAATTTTATACAAAACTGGTGAAAAATATAACATAAGCTTTGACAAGTCTTAAGCTTATTCATATATGGCTGAAATTATAAATAGTTGCTTGAGAGACACTAAGCTTATTCATATATGGCTGAAATTATAAATAGTTGCTTGAGAGACACTAA
>Ga0114951_10002901_pt1 | contig 18647 bp, 20 predicted proteins | sample AM7aDNAmetaG_FD_88677 | JGI IMG/M metagenome (GOLD analysis project Ga0114951, IMG submission 88677) | Freshwater microbial communities from Finland to study Microbial Dark Matter (Phase II) - AM7a DNA metaG | ecosystem: Environmental > Aquatic > Freshwater > Lake | place: Finland: Lake Alinen...
AATTTCTTCAATGGAAATCAAATAATCTTAAACAGTGGGAAAAGTTAAAAATTAAAAAATAAGTTATGGCTATAAAATTACACAAATCACATTCCAATATTGACACAATTAAAAAATACCTAAAAGGAGAAAAATTAGATATTAAAATATCTAATCATATAGCCGAAAAGGATAAATTTAGAAAAGAAGGGGAAGTATGGAAGGACCACCATAATATTGAATATAAAAAGGAAAATGGAAAAATAGTTAGATTAACTAAGACTCAGGGAGATATAATTAGAGAAGCCATCGGAAATAAGATATGTAAATGTGGACTTTCTATCAAATGGGGAACTAAACGAGATGAATATTTTTTTAATCGAACTGGATTATGTCAAGATTGTTTAATTGACTATGAGACTAAATTACGAATTATCGGAGCGTGGGATGTATATGAAAAATATAAATTATCTTCATATGCGCTGGGAGACCTGAAGGATAGTAAAGAAAAACTAAAAGAAATAGTTAAATATTTTTCAACTGATAATGGAGATATAAAACTTCCTTGTGAGAATGGAGTTGGTTATGATGCGATATGGGTAAATACAAATAGAGATAAAATATTAGCCGATGCCGAATCAGATCTAAAAAAAGTGTTGGGTCTTATTACTGAAGCAAAAAAAGTAAAAACAGAAAACAAAAAAGAATATTCTAGGTTATGTAAACAATATAGATTAAATACTATATGAGCGAACCTAAGAAAAAATCATTACAAGAAATAGTGGCTGAAGAGTATAAAAAATGCGCTGCTTCTCCAGTTTATTTCATGAAGAATTATGTTAAAATTCAACATCAAATGAAAGGCACTATTAAATTTGATTTATTTCCATTTCAAGAAAATACACTTCAACAATTCGCCGATAATAAGTTTAATATAGTTCTAAAGTCACGTCAGATGGGTATTTCTACACTGGTGGCGGCATATTCATTATGGGTAATGATATTTAATAAAGATAAAAATATTCTTATTATTTCCATTAAACAAGAAGTCTCAAAAGAACTAATCTCAAAGGTTAGATTTGCCAATGATAACTTACCAATATGGTTAAAAATACCATGTATTGAAGATAACCGATTATCGTTAAAATTTAAAAATGGATCTCATATTAGAGCCGTATCATCCAGCGGAGATGCCGGACGTTCGATGGCAGTTTATCTTTTAATTTTGGATGAAGCAGCGTTTATTGAAAACATAGATGATATATGGGCATCTGCGTGGTCAACACTTTCTTGTTTAGATAAAAATGAACTTATTTTAACTGACGGTGGTTTAGTAAGATTAGATAGATTTATAAATAAAAATACTCATACTGGATTTAATGATATTGATATAAACGTATATACTGATAATAATATTTCCAAAGCATCTCATTTTTATAGTTCAGATAAATCAGAATTATTTAATGTAAAATTTAAAAGTGGAGGATCTATAATTACAACAAAAGAACATCCTTTAATGACGGAACATGGGTGGGTATCAACTTATAATTTAATTCCGAATAAGGATAAAGTATTATGTAAATATAATCAAAATTCATTTGGAAAAAAAATAGATTATAGTATTTTTAGTCCAAATTTAAAAAAAGATGCTATTGAATATGATATTTCACCAGAAAATATATCATATTTATGTGGATTGTGGATAGCCGAAGGTAATTTTATTAACAATGGAATATGTATTACAAATACAGATATTCCTATAACCGATTGGTTGCTCAAATTAGGTTTTAAAAATTATGATGATAGACATTATTATTTTTATTCGGCTTGGATACGAGATTTATTAAAATGGATGGGATGTGAAGGAACTGCCCATACGAAAAAAGTTCCACATCGTATTCTAACAGCATCTAAAGAAGAGCAAATCTGGTTTTTAAAAGGATTATTTGATGGAGATGGGTGTTCATTGAACAGTAAAGGAGTAAAATTAACATCCGTGTCATATGAATTATTGTCTAATATTAAATGTATGTTATTAAATTTTGGAATCTATTCGTATATTAGAGATGTTGAATGGAAATCCACTAAATCTACAGTTATAAAAGATAAATCAAAAATATTTTATGGATATGAACTATATATTGGTGGTTGGGATGCTCATAAATTTTATAATACCATAGGATTTAATCTTAAAAGAAAACAAGATGGCCAGAAAAAGTTATCAAATAAATCAATAAAAAGAATATATCCAGAAAAAAGTATATTAAAAAATTTAATTTTAGAAAATGAATCGTCTATTAAAAGATTTTTCAAAAAATATAAATGTAATATGGGAAGATATTTGTGGGATAATGGAAAAGGAGTTAGCATATCTTCTATAGAAATACTATTGGAGAATTGTAATAAAAATTCCAATAATTATAAATTGTTATATGATCAATATATAAAAGATACAACCGAATTTTATGATGAAGTAATTTCAGTTGAATTTATTAAAGAAGATTTCAGTTATGATTTAAAAGTTCCAAACAAAGAATGTTTTATAGCAAATGGATATTTAAATCATAACACCGGAGGAAATTCGATTGTTTTATCAACTCCAAACGGTATAGGTCAATGGTTTCATCGAATGTGGGTCGATGCCGAGGAAAAGAGAAACAATTTCAATCCGATAAAACTTCCTTGGCATTTACATCCAGAAAGAAATCAAACGTGGAGAGATGCCCAAACAAAAGAATTAGGAGAGGCATTGGCAGGACAGGAATGTGATACTAATTTCTTGGCATCCGGAGATAACGTAATTAGTTTGGAAATAATCGAAGAATATAAGAAAACAATAAAGAAAGATCCATATGACAAACGACTAAGTGATAGATGTTTGTGGTATTGGAAAGAACCAAATTATGATAATTCGTATATTTTATCAGCCGACACTTCTCGTGGAGATGGAGGAGATTATCAAGCATGTCACGTATTGGATGTGGTTTCGATGGAACAATGTGCCGAGTATAAAGGACAAGTTGGGACTACCGAATATGGAAATATGTTGGTTAATTTGGCTACTGAATATAATAATGCGTTATTAGTAATCGAAAGAGAAAATACCGGCTGGGCAGTTATTCAACAAGTTATAAATCGAAAATATTCCAATCTGTTTTATATGACGGATGATTTAAAATATGTCGATCCCGAACACCAACACTCCAATAGATACAACGCAGAAGAGAAAAAATCAGTCGCTGGATTTACTACTTCTATGAAAACCAGACCGGTAATGATAGATTATCTTCGCCGGTATATGTCTGATAAAGAAATAAAAATTTATTCGGCCAGAACATTATCAGAACTGGAGACTTTTATTTGGAAAAACTTCAAAGCACAGGCGATGCAAGGATATAACGATGACTTAGTTATGAGTTTATGTATTGGATTATGGATACGAGACACCGCATTACTACTTCGGCAAAAAGGAATAGAATTAACCCGATCTTCACTTGATCATTTTAGACAAGCTAAAATTGACAATGTTCCGGTGTATCATAATACTCAAAAAGGTATGCCAAATGATCCGTGGAACATGAAAACTGGCGGCATAAATAACGAAGTAGAATCACTTAAATGGTTAATTGGATAATTTTAATATAAAAATAGATATATTTATATAATACTATGGCACTTAACCAGATCAACAGACCAAATTCAATCAACGATGACGTTGTAGATATAAAGAAACAATCTTTATATGCTCGTTTAAAAACTTTATTCTCATCGGAAACAATAGTTAGAAATGTTGGTGGCAAACAACTAATTGTAAAAGACACCGACCATTCGATGATGGCGGGCGATAGAAATTCATTGCGAGATAGGTTTAATCGTATTCGTTCAACTGCCTATAATGCGTATTCCAGAGATTTTTCTCTATCATATCAAGCAGCAAGAATTGAAATGTTTCGTGATTATTCATCTATGGACATGGACCCAATTCTAAATGCAACTTTGGATATTGTCGCAGATGAGTGTCTTACGACTAATGCTCTTGGTAAAATGCTAACGGTTCATTGTGAAAATAACAACGTCAAAGAAATACTTGAAAATTTATATGATGATATTTTAAATATAGATTTCAATCTCTGGGGATGGCTTCGAAATACACTTAAATTAGGAGATCATTTTTTAAAGGTATATGTTAGTCCGGAATATGGTGTGTATATGGTGGAACCTATAAATGCGGAAAATGTAGAACGAATCGAGAATGCCGACCCTTATAATAAGAAATATGTAAAATTCCAAATTCGTCCAACGGATACATCTCAAGCTGAAATATTGGAAAATTGGCAAATTTGTCATTTTCGTTTAACGGGTGACTCAAATTTCTTTCCTTATGGTCGTTCCTATTTGGAAGGTGCTCGAAGAATATGGAAACAATTATCACTATTGGAAGATGCGATGATGATTCATCGTGTAGTTCGTGCTCCCGAACGTAGAATATTCTACGTTGATATAGGTAATATTCCACCAGCAGAAGTTGACAACTACATGCAGAGGTTACAAGATAAGATTAAAAAAGTTCCCTATATGAATGAAAGGGGAGAATATAATCTTAAATTCAATCTACAAAACATGTTGGATGATTTTTATATTCCTACTCGTGGGAGTGATTCGGGAACTAGAATAGATACATTACCCGGAATGGACTGGACTGGTATTGACGATGTTGAATACCTTAAAAACAAAATGTTTGCCGCTTTAAAAATACCAAAAACATTTTTAAATTTCGGAGAAGAAGGTGGTAGTAAAGCAACTCTGAGCAATGAAGACATACGATTCGCCAGAACAATTCAACGTATTCAGAAAATTATATGTTCCGAATTGGAAAAAATAGGAATCATACATTTATATGCTCAGGGATATAGAGATGAAAGTTTAATCAATTTCAAAATTGAATTAACTAATTCTAGCACTATATTAGAAAAAGAGAAAATAAGTATTTTATCGGATAAAACAGCATTGGCGGCTGATATGATGGATAGTAATTTATTTTCTCCTCAATACATCTATAAATATCTATTCCAAATGTCTAATGATGACATTGAAACGGAAATGAAATCAATAATTGAATTTTCTAAGCGTAAATATAGATTGGCATCTATTGAAAATGATGGGGATGATCCTGCTATGCCTATGAAAAAAATTGGATCGGGTTCCGGAAGCGGAGAAAAAGGAAAAGGTGGAGGAATGGGTGGATTAGGCGGAGGAGGACATGGTGGAGGTGGAGGTGGTGGTCTTGCTGATTTGGGAGGTTTAGAGGGAGAACCCGGAGAAGAAGGCGAAGAAGGTAATAAAAACGGTGAAAATGGAAATGAAGAAGAAAATCAACCTGAAACCGAAGAGAAACCAAAACTAGGAAAACCAGAAGACATAGTTAAAGAAGATACTAAACGAGATCAGAGCGGAGAACATAAAGCAAGTGATCATCCATTTGGAGAAGATCCACTGGGGCATCTAGAACTTAACAGAAAACCAAGAAAAAATAGTGAATTTAAGAAGAAAAGTGAACTATATCAAAACTTTGAGGGTGGTTCTCCATATTCGTTAGAAGAAACTAAGATTCAATCTAAAACAAATAAACAGTTTAAAAATAATAAAACCAAACTAATATTGTCATTATCTGAGTTTTTTGATAATACAACAGACGTAAAAAAAGAACTTATCAAAGAAGTCACGGCACCCTCGATATTGGATGATCTAAATATCAAGGAAACGTTATAATATATTATATTTTAGAGGTAAAAGAATATATTTATATTTATCATTTAATATAATATGAATAATACACAAAAAAAAATGCGCCATTCAAAATTTAGAAATACGGGCATTTTGTTTGAATTACTGACTAAGCAAGTTACCGCTGACATTATTAGCGGAAAAACATCGTCAAAAGCTTCCGAAATTCTTCATAAATTTTTCAAAGTGGATACTGAAATTGGAAAAGAATGGCAATTATATAATAAACTATTAAGTGAAAACATTAAAACCGAGGCATATGCCGAACGGTATTATTCTACCATATTAGATGCTCGTAAAAAGTTAGATGATAAAGCATTGTTATTGGAAAAATATGAACTGATTAAAGAAATTAAAAATACATATCCACTTGAGTCAATGTTGAAATCCCCGGTAAAAAACTATAAAATTTCAGCGTCTATTTATAAACTATTTGAAAATGCCACTTCCGATTTAAAATTTGATGTGGATGAAATTTATACGGCAAAAAATTCAATAGTGGAACATTTAGTAAATAAACATACATCTACAAAAGAAAACGAATCTTCAATGGAAGTATATAGCGAACAGTCGGAAGATATTAGATTACTTACTTATAAGTTGTTAGTGGAGAAATTAAATGAAAAATTTGCAAGTGTATTGGATGATGAACAACACGAAATATTAAAGGAATATATTTGTAATGTATCAAATACTAATAAATTTGATGTATTGGTAAAAAATCATATATCCAAAATTAAAACGAAACTTAAAGATGCTTCTTCTAAAATAAAAGATTCTAATGTAATTAAAATTAAAATCAACGAAGTTGTAAATCAACTGGATAAAATAAATCCAGATAAAATTGTAAAGGATAATCACGTTACGGTAGTTATGCTTAGTTATGAATTACTAAAAGAAATTACAAAAAATCTTTCTCTTAATAAAGTAATATGAAACAATCCGATTTAAAAACATTGGTAAAAATCATAACTAAAACATTATTAGAAGAATTAAAAACCGAAGAAACTGCTACTGGAGCAGTGGCAGCAACTAATGGAAAACTCCCTATTCAGAGAAAAATAATGGAAGAAGATGAGGAAGAAAAAATAGAGGAGTCGTCGGTCACGGGAGGAGAGGGATATACTATACCAGCCGCTTTTTGTAAAAATAATGGCGGCAGTAAAAAAGCATTGGCTGGTTCAGATTCACTTGGATATGAATTAACTCCCATTGGTAAAAAAGATTTAGAACGTCAGCCTGATAAAATGATTGAATGATAAAAAATGTTAAAATTAAGAACCGGTTAGATTTAACTTATCCTGATATAAGTAAAGAATGGTGTATAATATCAAACAAAACAAAAACTCCTAAAACCGTTTCGTATGGAAGTCATTATAAAGCAAACTGGGAATGTAGCGTATGTGAATATAAATGGTCAGCTACTATTAAAAATAGAACTATAAATAATTCCGGATGTCCTGCGTGTACCGGTAAAATAGTAACCGATAAAAATTGTATAGCTATTACTCATCCAAAATTATTAAAAGAGTGGAGTTTTCTCAAAAATAAAGAAACAACTCCATATAACGTCACACGAGGAAGCACAAAAAAAGCTTGGTGGAAGTGCGAAACATGTAGCCACGAATGGAAGACAAGTATAAATAATAGAACCACACATAAATCAAATTGTCCCGGATGTAGTCGGCACACATTATCATCAACCAATTGTTTAATGTATAAGTATCCACAATCAATAAAAGAATGGCATCCTACGTTGAATAATGGAAAAACTCCATATGATTTTACACCAGATGCCAATATTAAAGTATGGTGGAAATGTTCCAATTGTAACTATGAATGGAATGCTACAATAAACAATAAATTTAAACATAATGTAGGATGTAAAAAATGTAAAACAAAATCAAAAGGAGAATTAAAAATATTAAATTGGTTAAAAGTTAAAAATATACAATACGAAATCCAGAAGAAATTTGATGATTGTAAAAGTCCTATAACTAATTGGAAACTAATATATGATTTTTATATTCCTTCAAAAAATATACTCATAGAATTTGATGGAGCACAGCATTTTAAAATTGGAAATTTCAACGGTCACAAAATGACCATGCCCGAATTGGAATATATAAAATACAAAGATAAAATTAAAACAGATTATGCCAATTCAAAAAATATAAACTTATTAAGAATACATTATTCTAAACTCGATCAAATAGATGATATTCTTACGAAACATCTGGAAGTTAAATGATAAAAATAAAACCATTATTAGAAAATACAATAGACACCAATCTTCAATTTTTTGATATTGGAACTGAATTTTCATCATTTATAACTTCATTAAAAACAGAATCTAAAACATTAGTTCAAAAATATGAGGCTAAGATAAACCAATATATAAAAGGAAAAAGAGTAATTGCTAAATCTTCAAGAGGGTATAAACAATTTTCATCAAAATATGAGTTTGACATAAACGCCGTTACAATCGAAAATTATTATGGTCATTATGTAATAATCGCAACCGATATGTCATCCAAACCTAAAAAATATTTTTTAGAAACCGATGAAAAAATAAAAATATTAGGTCAGGCGACCGGACAACCATCTCCACAAAAAGGAGTTAATCCAGCAACAATTAAACAACAGGAGGTTCCAAGTGATAGCTCTAATAATAATCATCCTGTCAATAATAGCTCTGATAGTAATCAACATAAAGTCCCTGCGTTGAATCCTCAAATTTCACATATTAAAGAAGAAGAAAAAGATGTAAATGTTAGTAAAAATTACGAAGCATATTCAATTTTTGATATAACCGAAGATATTAAGACTTGGCTTCCATTATTATTAAAAAAGAAAGATACTCCATTAAAAGATTTAGTTAAAAAAATAGGCTGGACCGACCATAGAGAACATGGAGTTGTCGTATCCGTATTCGAATTAAAAATTCCATCCGGTATGTTAAGATTTCAGTTGGATACTAAAGGATTACAGAACCTATTCTATAACAAGGCTCCATTGTTAAAACTTGTTAAATTAGAAGAAAATAAAAAAGAACAATATTGGGATCTTAGAATAAAGAAGGTTTATAGAGAAAAATAAATATATTTATATATTATGACTAATGATAAAAAATTATTGATGGAATGTATGACATTTGAGATAGATGATAATCTTCTGAAAGAATCTATATCTAATCCAACTAAACCATTTAGAGTAAGGGGATTGGTTCAACGCAAAGGCGTAAAAAACCAAAATGGACGGGTGTATCCTGATGACGTATTGGATAAAAGTGTAAATGATTATGTTAATACATTTATCAACGAAAAACGAGCAGTAGGAGAATTGGATCACGCCGAGACCGAAGTTGTAAATCTTAAAAATGTATCTCATAATATAGTTGGTCTTAAATGGAATGGTAATGATTTAATTGCGGATATTGACGTATTAACAACTCCAAGTGGAAACATTTTAAGAGAATTATTCAAGTGTAATATCAGAGTTGGAATTTCAAGCAGAGGCACTGGATCAGTTAGAAAATTATCAGAATCTTCAGTTGAAGTAAACAATGACTATAGTATTATATGCTGGGATTTTGTAAGTAATCCTTCAGTTCAAGGTGCATTTATGGCCCCTGTAGAACAAATAGCGTTAGCGGAAGGAATTGTTAAAAATCCAATAACCAACCGATGGGAACGAACCGACGAGTTGATTTATAACATTCTCTCCGAATTGAACTAATATCCATACATCTAAAATAAGTTGATATATTTTGTCTTTTTGTTATAATTATATTACAAAGACTAATCATATGAACTTAAAAAACTGGATATTAGAAAACTTATTTATTGAAAATGCAGCGGTGGCAAGTAGAATGCAATGCCGCTGGTTCTCCGTCAACTCTAAATTAGAACAATATAATGAAATATTATCATTAACAAACTTCCTGCCGGAGAACTCAACAATAGGACAGCGAGCATGGCATATTCTAAATGATAAATTAGAACTTATAAAATGTTCCAATATAAACTGTAATAATATAGTAAAATTTCATTCCTATGGAATTGGATATTCTAAAAATTGTTCGTCCAAATGCGCCCAGACAAATCAATCTACAAAGGATAATATTAAACAATCAAATCTTATAAAATATGGAACTGAATATGGACTTCAAAATACAGAAGTAAAAGAAAAATGTAAAACCACTATTATTGAAAAATATGGAGTGGATAATGTATCAAAATCAAAAGAAATATCCGATAAGAAAAAAGCAACTTGTTTAAAAAATCACGGAGTAGAATGGATATTAAGCGATAAGTCCAAAACAGAAGCGGCAGTATTTAAAAAATATGGAGTTAAAAATATTCAACAGGTAAAATCAGTGGCTAATAAACGAATAAATACCAGACGTGGAATGTTCTATGATAGTTTACTTACAAGTAATAGGTTACAATCTATTGCCACTCCATTGTTTTCAAGGGATGAATATGTCACGGGAGGATTATTTAAGAAATATAAGTTTAAGTGTAATGTATGTGAAACTACGTTCGAGGATTGTTTAGAAGATGGAGATATTCCAAGATGCACCACTTGTAATTCCGGTATATCTACGTTTGAGAAAGAAGTAACTGATTTTATTCGTTCAATTTTACCATATACCACATCAGTAGAAGAAAATAAGAGAATATTACCTAATAATAGAGAATTAGATATTTACATACCATCATTAAAAATTGCCATTGAGTGTGATGGATTATATTGGCATAGTGAAATTGGAGGGTGTAAAAATAAAATGTATCACATATCAAAAACAGAAGAATGTGAAAAACTAGGAGTTCGACTCATTCATTTATTTGAGGATGAATGGATAAATAAAAAAGAACTGGTTAAATCAAAATTAAAACATATACTAAAATACAATACAGCAAGCAAAATAAACGCAAGAAAATGTATGATTAAAGAAATAAACGATAATTCTTACGTTGATTTTCTAAATAATAATCACATTCAGGGAAAGGAAAAAACTTCGTCGGTTCGGCTTGGAGCTTATCATAATAACGAATTAGTAGCAGTCGCCACCTTCGGACAACTTAGAAAATGTTTAGGACAATCTAAAACAAACGGAACATATGAATTATATAGATTATGTGTTAAAACTTCTTATATAATAACAGGAATATGCGATAAATTATTAAAGTATTTTATTACTAATTATAACCCAATTAAAATTATATCTTATGCCGATAGAAGATGGAGTTTTTCTAATTCTAACGTATATAATAAACTAAACCTAAAATTAACAGGAAAAACCACTCCAAGTTATTGGTATTTTGGAAACCATCGTAAAAATTATAAACGATACCACCGGTTTAATTTTAGAAAAGACCAATTATCGAAAATACTTAAAAAGTTTGATCCTACCTTATCCGAATGGGAAAATATGAAAAACAATGGATGGGATAGGATATGGGATTGTGGTAATTTTAAGTATGAATGGAATAATTGTTAATATTTATATATTACATCACTATCTATATGAATATAAAAAAAATAATAAAACAATGTATTACCGAAGTCTTAGCTGAGAACTCTATCCAAGATCCTACCAAAGAGGAAATGATGGAATATCTTCGTTCTCAATTTGGAAATGAAGAAGAGTTTGAGGCTGAAGCCGCTATTTATTGGTTTGCCAATCATTATCACGGAGGACAATCTAGCAATTTATATTCGGTATTAAGCACCTCTGAATTCTCTCCCGGACCTATTTCAAGAGGACCAGAACCCGGAAGTATGGAAGAAATGATGTATCAAGAATTAGAGTCTAAGTTTGGAAATTCTAATAATCCCCAAAATAGCGACGACGGTGAATATTCTCATTCTCCTGAAATGAGAGTAAGAAGTGATGAACCTACCAATGAATTGGAAGAGAACGATAAGCAAGACTGCCAGCAATGTAAAGGTGAAGGACATTATTTTAAGAACTTAAAAGATAGATCTGGTAAAAATAATAATGGAATGGGAAACGATCATATAGTTCCATGTGATGCTACGGGATGTAATAATGGAAAAGTTGATAGAGACAAATATTATAAAACATGGGATCTAAATGAAGCAGGAACAAAATTTACAGAAGGATTTGATCCTTGGTCTAATGGTGCCGGTGCTAATTTAGATAGTTATGAATCTCAAAATGCTAAAATGAGAAAAATGGAAGAAGTAGGGACTCAACAAAGCGGAGGGGTTCAAGAAGACTTAGGTTCCGATACAGATGTAAAAGTTAAAGTAGAAGAAATTCAACACCATTGTTCTGATTGTGGAAAAGATGTATCCCATCCATCAAAGCCGGGATCTTGTACTGTTTTATGTCAAGATTGTTTAGAAGTATCTCAGCATCTGGTAAAGGAAGGCATAGAATTAGAAGGAATGGAGATTGAAAATAATACTAATTATTCTTCGTGTAAAGGATGTGGTAGAGTTACAGATAAAGGACAAGATAAATGTCCTAAATGTAGAGAAACTAAAGATACTACTTCATTGCCACCAAAAAGAATGCCCAGAGGAGCAAAACGTCCAGCCGATGCATATGGAAATTTTAATGAAGAAACCATAGGCACATCAAATCCACTCGAAGGTAAATCTAATGTTGCGGCTACTTCGTTTGTAAATAAAGTATTGGCAGAGTTATCCCGAGGTTTATTTTCCGATAATAGCTGGGAACAGATACATAAAATATTCAATAAATTAAAAGAATTGGGATTGGATGTTGAACTTATAAGTGCTAAATACGGGGGGCAAGGTGATACTTCTAATGGAATGCCAAAATATAAAGAATGGCAAATTTCTATTCCATTTACCAATAATAAAGGAAGACCCACTAAATTAGTAGGTCAAATCACGGCACATGGTGCCGGTTCAGTGGAACAACCACTTGATAAATATGATATTACGGCGTATGTCAATGCTATAGCAATTAAATAATAATATGAAATTATTCGAAAATACAAACGGAAATTGTTTTAAAATAAACGAAATGGATTTGAATACATATGGCGAGTTTGCCGATGTAAACAAAGTATTAAAAATGAGAGGTAAAGAATTTATGTTAAATGATGAATTTAGGTCTGGAATGAAAAGATTTCCATTTGGAGAACGTGGAAAAATAGTCCAAGTATGTCCATCTTGCGGCGATATGATTGTTAGATTTAATAGCAAGCCTAAAGAGGCACATTTATTAAAAAGAGGAACTTTAATTAAAGTTTTTTAACAATAAAAAAATATGTTTCAAGAAATCCTATTTCAAAGAACAGGATTACATTCATTTCGATTAAACGAGAATATATCGAAAAATCCCGATAAATTGATTTACACGGATACGCCAGATAAAATGAAAATTGAGGTGTATTGGATTGTAGATCAGGGAGCCATGATTTATATAAATAAAAAAGATATTAAAACATATCTGGCCAATGGTTACGAACTAGCCTCCTAAAATAACTTTACTTCTTAGATATTTCCATTATAATAGTGGTTCATATGGCTACTATTCTAAAAACTAAAAGCATCTATTATAATGATGTTAATTTAATTGCTCAACCTTCGATAATACATTCCCGCAGTGAAGTTCCCAAAGAATTAAATAGAATTATTGTATCTCCAATGGAATCTCTCATTGGAGAAACATTTGCTAAAGAAGCAAATAATTTAGGGCTTACTATATGCTTACATAGATTCTGTCCAGTTGAAACTCAAATATCCATATTTAATAAATTAAAAAATAAAGAAAATGTATTTGTTGCAGTTGGTGCTAATGATTTCGAGCGAGTTAAATCATTAGCAGATAATGGTGCTATTAATTTTTTAATTGATATTGCAAATGGATATATTCCAACCCTTAGAACAACAGTAAGAAAAATACAAAATATTGTAAAACTAAATAAAATAATGGTTGGAAATGTAATGACTGATACTGGGTTTTATAATTCTACAAATTGTGGAATAGAAACCTATGTTAGAGTGGGAATAGCAGGAGGATCTCCTTGTTCTACGTCCGATGCCACTGGATATAATAGAGGCCAAATTACGGAAATAATGGAAATTGAAGAAATACAAAGTAGAATGGGATATAGTGGCTACGATCAGTTTATAGTGGCCGATGGAGGTATAAAAAATGGAAACTATGCCGCAAAAGCATTTGGTGCAGGTGCTGATTTTGTTATGATGGGAGGATATTTTGCCAGAGCATTAGAAGCCGAAACTCATATAATTGGGGATGGAACTTATTGGGGAGGAGCCAGTCATAAACAACAGGAAAGATTTGGAGGAATTAAAAAACACAGTGAAGGAAAAGTATTAACTATCGAAGATGAATTAAAACCACTCGGTCAATTAATAGATGAATTATGGGGAGGATTAAGCAGTGCAATTAGTTATAGTGGATACAATACATTAAGTAAATTTATAGGCAATGGAGTTTTTGAAATTAAACAAAATAGTTTGCCACCTCGACGATAATATATGAAAACTAAAGTAATAATACTTCATACTCCTGAATTGAGAGATGATTTAAATTATATGAAATATTGTAATGCAGAAGAGTTATCATATAATTTAAGAAAAATACCATTAGATATAAACATTGAAACAGAATTAGAATGTGTTAAAAATCAAGCCATTTCTCAATCGGTAGATGGTAAAATAATATCTATAACATCTAAATTGATTCCTAATCCAGCAGATTTTGTGCCTCTTGAAGAAGTGACTATAAAATATATATGACGAATAGAAATTTTTGACATAGAGAGTATAATAGAGAGTATAAATATGAATAGACGGAGTTTTTTAAAATTATTACCTATATTAACCGGTGCATTAACACTATCTCCAAGTATAATTAAAAATGTAAATGTTCCAACCATTAAAAAATTTGAAAAAAGAAAGTTAAAATGCATATGGACGGTGGAAATGGAACAAGATTTACAATGTTATTATAATATTAAAGCAGAAGATGAAATAACTAAAATTTTAACGGAACGAGCAAACATTGATATGGAAAAAGAAATGTGGATAAAATATACTTGACCTTTCACCACTATATGTTATACTTTGACTGGTATGAGAAAAAATGACAAATTAAAAAAACAAGCCGAAGAAATGCTTGTTAAAATTAGGTCTATTGCAAGACATATTCGAAACGTAGAAGATAATTGTCTATTATTAGGTGAATCTCTGATTTTGAAAGGTCATTTGGAATTGGGAAAGCAGTTAATTGCAAACGGATATGTGCATGACGCATCCAAGTTTTTTGGCATTGAGTTTGAGTTTATGTCCCCCACCCAACCAACCAAAGAAGACGAAGCCAAATTAAAGTTAAAATTGGCAATTCATCATCACAATTCTACTAATTTACATCATCCAGAGGCATGGCCAACTGGAATACGTGGAATGCCGGATGTATATCTAGCAGAGTTTTGTTGTGATATCAAATCAAGAAGTGAAGAATTTGGCACTAATTTAAGGGAATGGATAGATGATGAAGCCACCAAACGGTTTGGCTTTACCAAAGAAGATGAAGTATATGGCAAAATCATGAATTATGTGGATATTCTATGTCAAACTCCATTTACCAATTTAAACAAATAATAAAATATGAATACTGAATTTGAAAACGTAGGAGGACACATTTGGTCATTGATTGAAAAAGATGAAAGTGGATATGATAAAACAATCGTTTCGATTGAAATTAAAAATAGTAAAATATACATCTTCGAACAAGGTCGTCCGTTATCAATTTTAGAATTTGAAAAATTAATAAACCTAATTAAACCTATTTTAATATGAAAATTCCAAGAAATTTAAGCCTCATTAAATTTGACACTTCCAATTTAGATGAAAAATATATTAAACAATATCCGTTTAAACCAACTGAAACGATGGTTTATTTGGGTGAAATTCCTAATATGAATGGTCATTGCGTAATTGCTAGGCAAGATGGTACTATTAGTGTTGGTTGGCATATTGAGAATTTCAGAGAACTAGACGAAGATGAAGTTTAATAATTGACATTGTTATAAATTCTGATATAATACCAGTATGAACTTAAACTGGTTACAAAATAATTTAATATATATGACCGTAGCAGGAAGTCAATGTTACGGATTGGATAATGAACTTTCCGATCTTGATCTTAAAGGTATATGTATTCCTCCGTCGTCTGTTGAGAATGATTTATTTCAAAACTTCAACCAAGCCGAAAACGATGTGAATATACATAAAAAATATGAATATTTAAAAAATCCTAAAAATCCTAAAATTGAATCAACAATATTTTCATTAAAGAAATTTTTCAAATTAGCAGCAGAAGTAAATCCTAATATTGTAGAATTATTATTCGTAGATCCAAATGACATTCTATTACAGACTCCGGTAATGGATGAATTATTAAAAAATAGAGATTTATTTTTATCTTCCAAGGCAAAATATACATTCGCCGGATATGCCGCAAGTCAATTACATAGAATTGAGCGGCATCGAAAATGGATTATTCGAGGAGAAATCAAAGAACCAAAGCGTGAAGATTATGGGCTTCCTCCAGAATTACCTAAAAGAGTAGGTGAAATATTTGGACTTATTAAATCCGAAGTTGAACATTGGAATTTAACCAGTTATAAACTGGATGAAATGGAACGGGAAGATTTAAAATCCACCATATGGGAACTGATATATAACGTATCTAATATAAAAATAGATGAAGGAAATTGGCCTCAAATGTATGCTTCCGGTGTAATCGAAAGGATTTCATCCGAATACAATTTAAATGATGAGATAGTTAATATTTTACAACGGGAACGCTTATATAAAAAAGAAATGGAAGCATATTCTTCGTGGTTAAATTGGAAAAAGAATAGAAATCCTGCTCGTCACGAATTAGAAGTTAAATGTGGATATGACGCAAAACATGCATCGCATCTTATCCGACTTCAAAGAATGGGATATGAAATAATATCAGAAGGCAGAGTTATTGTTAAACGACCAGATAGAGATGAATTATTATATATAAAAAATGGCGGATGGTCGTATGATAAGGTGATTGAATATTCAAACGAAATGAATAAAAAACTAGACGAAGCATATAAAACTACCAAATTGCCTAAAAGGGTGGATTGTGATAAAATAAATGAATTATATCAGAAATTGTTGAATCTGTAAAAAGATATATGAAAAACTACTTGACTTTTAATCCATAATCTATATACTCCTTTTATGATTGAAGAGACCAGATATCCAACGTCGTTTCAAACCACTGATTGTTTTGTAATGAACAATGTGCCCGAAATTCTATTAGGACGAAAACCCACAGAAGATAAATTTAGATTGATCGGAGGATTTGTTGATCCGAAAGATGTTTCGCTTGAAATGGCTGCTGTCCGAGAATTAAAAGAAGAAGCAGGCATAAATTTAGAATGTTCTTATCCTAAATATTTGTTCAGTAATCGTCAGGATGATCCTCGCTATCTAAATAGCGAACATAAGATTTTAACAGCCGTATTTGAGTTTCAATATTTGTTTGGATATGCAAAAGCAGGGGATGATATCGCAGAAGTTAAATGGTTTGACCAAATTGATATCAAAGAAAACTATAAAACACTAGTGGTTCCTACCCATCATCCATTAATAGAACGTCTTATTTCAATGGGAAAACTATTATGAAAATGAATAAACAAACCGACATGAATTTTTTACTCTGCACAGATTCTTATAAAATAAGCCATCAAAACTCCTACTGTCCAAAACTTGAAATTCTTCTAAGTTATTTAGAGTCTCGTGGCGGCAGGTTTTCCGAAACACTATTCTTTGGATTGCAATATTATCTTAAAATGATTGAGGGTGTTCAGGTTACTACCGAAAAAATTGACGAGGCACAATCATTTTGGGAGGCTCATTTCGGACGGAAGGACGTATTTAATCGTGCTTCGTGGGAATATATTCGTGATAATTGTGGTGGTAAATTACCTATTAGAATAAAAGCCGTAAAAGAAGGTGCTCTCGTTCCAACTGGCAATGTTCTTGTCACGGTTGAAAATACCGATAAAAATTGTTATTGGCTTACTAATTTTATAGAAACATTGTTGGTAAAAATTTGGTATCCAATTTCCATTGCAACCCAGTCTCATAATATTAAAAAAGATATTCTAAAATATTTGGAAAAGTCAGGCACTCCTGAAAGTATTAGCTTCCGAACACATGATTTCGGATATCGTGGAACTTCATGTGAAGAACAAGCTGCAATTGGAGCGGCATCTCATCTATTATCATTTATGGGAACTGATACGGTAGCCGGTATTACGATGCTACAAGAAAATTATAATTCTAACATATGTGGATTTTCAATTCCGGCTACGGAACATAGCGTCCTGTGCTCATTTGGCAGAGATAATGAAGTCGAAGCATGTAGAAATTTTATTAAACAATATCCAACTGGACTTATAGCGTGTGTAAGTGATACATATGATATTTACAATTGCTGCGAAAATATTTGGGGTGGAGTATTAAAAGATGAAGTAATGAAACGAGATGGAAAGTTAGTTATTCGTCCAGACTCCGGAGACTTCTTCGAAGTCATTCCTAAAGTATTGGATATTCTATGGAATAAATTTGGCGGAACTGTTAATTCTAAAGGATATAAGGTATTAGACCCACATATTGGGGTAATTCAGGGAGATGGAATGGAACCATCAACTATTGACGCATTATATAATCACATAGTCGAATTGGGATGGAGTGCCGATAATTTGACGGTTGGTTCTGGTGGTGGACTTTTAATTAAGAATATTGATAGAGATACTTGTAAATTTGCATTTAAAGCATGTGCCGCAAAAGTAAATGGGCAG
>Ga0114951_10002902_pt1 | contig 18643 bp, 15 predicted proteins | sample AM7aDNAmetaG_FD_88677 | JGI IMG/M metagenome (GOLD analysis project Ga0114951, IMG submission 88677) | Freshwater microbial communities from Finland to study Microbial Dark Matter (Phase II) - AM7a DNA metaG | ecosystem: Environmental > Aquatic > Freshwater > Lake | place: Finland: Lake Alinen...
AATAAATATTTTAATTCTTATCATTTAAAAAATAATCCTCCTATTACCTTTCAAGATCATTACACTAAAATAAGATATTTCCGGCATTCAGATGTTAACGCCTATTTTATATAAGAGGGGAGGTGAAATATTTACCGATATTCTTTCGTAATATAAAAAAAACAGAAAAGTGGAGGTTTTTATGAGCAGTAAGAATAGTCTTTTCAAGACTGAGGACTGGTGGTCAGTGTGGCTGGGGTTCTTCATATTTATACTTTCACTGGGATCACTTTTAGGTCTTGATCTTTTAGGATGGGCGGTAACACCCAAAGTGTGGATGGATATTACAAAATCCATAGCTCCCGCATCAAAAGCATACGCGGGGCTCAATCCATTAATCTCAATTATTTTAACTTTCTTTGCTTTTCTGGGCGTTCTCATCGTTGGCGCCAAAGCGCTAGGCTACGATTTAAAAAAATTCATTTATGGTTTTACTATTATTTTCTGGTTAACATATCTCTGCACCGTGCTGGGACATTACGCGGTGATTGCCGCGCAGACACCTGCCGAATTAAGTAAATTCAATCTGTCCTGGTCATTAAAGCTGACAGGTGAGGCAGGGTTGATTCTCGCGCTGCTTGTCGGCCTCTTCTTCGGTAACTTCATGCCGAAATTTGCCGACACACTAAAAGAGGCGGCAAGGCCGGAATGGTTTATCAAAACAGCCATCGTAATCATGGGCATCGGCCTTGGTGTTAAATCAGCCGAGCAACTGGGACTGGCAACATCAATGATGTTTCGGGGACTTTGCGCTATTGTTGAAGCCTACCTGATCTACTGGGCTCTTGTATATTTCATCGCCAGGAAATATTTCAAGTTCAGCCGGGAATGGTCCGCGCCTCTTGCTTCCGGGATATCAATATGCGGCGTATCCGCGGCCATCGCGACAGGCGGAGCTATCCGTGCACGTCCCATAGTTCCGATCATGGTTTCATCACTTGTTGTTATTTTCGCGGTAGTTGAGCTTATACTGCTGCCGTTTTTTGCGGCAGAGCTCATTCCCAATCAGCCGCTTGTCGCAGGGGCGTGGATGGGGCTTGCTGTTAAAACTGACGGAGCGGCTGTCGCCAGCGGCCAGATAGTTGAATCTCTGATCTATGCCAAAAACGCGGCACAGGGCATAAACTATGAGCCTGGTTGGGTTGTAGGCACGGCCACAACAGTTAAAATTTTCATAGATATCTTCATCGGAATATGGGCGTTCATCCTTGCCATAATCTGGACCACCAAGATCAATCCTAAAAAGGGCGAGAAAGCTCACGCCGGAGAAATATGGGATCGTTTCCCCAAATTTGTCATCGGCTATTTTGTGACTTTCCTGATCATGCTGACAATAGGGCTTAATTGGCCGGAATTAAAATCAAAAATATCACTGTCCAGCTCTGAAACGGACGTATTTCGTAAGCTCTTTTTTGCCATGACTTTCTTCTCTATTGGGCTTGCTACAAACTTCAAGAAACTCTGGGAAGAAGGCATCGGCAAGCTGATGCTGGTTTATGTGATATCGTTGTTCGGTTTCATCATCTGGATAGGGTTGGCAATATCATGGATATTCTTCAATGGTGTTCTGCCACCACTCATTAAATAATTTTTCTAAAAAGGAGTCTTATTATGGCTGATGTAAAAATTAAAGATGAAATAGAAAAAATGGAATATGAACCACTGTTGCCAATTGAAAAGAAATTGATAGCCTGGAGTCTTATCCTGGGAGTGGTTCTGCTGGTTGCACTGGTGTTTGTAAGCAATACATTTTTCCCTGCCGGTCATTAACAGAATTGTGTATTAACGTTAATCCATGTTTTTCGGGTCTGGACTGGCTTTTCGGCATTTGAAATGACGATTAGCCAGTCTGGACCCAATCATTTTTTTACTTCCGTAGCTAAATAAGCACGTAGAAAGCGCCGATTTCTTCACTCTTCTCTGACATGTCGATATCAACGGCGGGGCGAGCAAGCGGTGTTTTGAGCTTGTCCATGATTGTATAAATAAGGGGATGCCCTCTGCTGGGTTTTTTAACAAACTGCCTGATATATCAGGACTTCATTGATGATCCGGTCTGATAACTTATCTGTCTCAACCTCAAGATCGTAATGACTTTGAAGATTAATCCAGAATTGAGCAGACATATTAAAATAACGGCCAAGACGTAAGGCTGTATCCGCTGTGATGCTGCGTTTGCCGTGAACTATTTCATTTATGCGTCGCGGTGGAACATTAATATCATGCGCAATTCTATACTGGCTAATATTCATAGGTTTAAGAAATTCATCAAATAATATTTCGCCCGGATGTACGGGTGGCATTTTTTTCGGGGTCATAATTAACACCTCCTTAATGGTAATCTACGATTTCAACATTGTACGAATTGCCGTCATGCCATTTGAAGCAAATCCGCCATTGTTGATTAATACGAATGCTATGCTGTCCTTTCCGATCATCCTTTAAGCTTTCAAGATGATTAGAAGGGGGTATTTTTAATTCTTCCAATTGTGTTGCCGCATCTAACATCCACAATTTCTTTAGAGCAACCTTTTGTATGTCATGCGGTAATTTTTGAGAGAATAAACGGTTATATATTTTTTCCGTTTCTTTACACTTGAAAGATTTAATCATGGCTTATTGATAACGCAGGTAGGATATTAATGTCAAGCGTTATTAACTTAAAAACCTCCTTTAAGCTTTCGCTGGTTCAATTTTGCAGGTTGAACCATAATTAAGGAAGAAGATCACAAAGGAAATAAGGGACACTTCCCATATTGACAATGCAATTGCCTGGCTTCAATGTCATTGACTTAAGGTTTTTTACATTTCAAGCCCCCATTATAAAGGGCTATACAAGTGGGATTTTTATTCCAATTCTATGAATTTGTTACCTACCCACGCAATTGAATATATCTTGAATAAGCCCTTTATAGATGGTAAGTTATTCAGCAATTCAGAAGTCGGCGGGCACCACAGAAATATGGGTAGAGACCATCAAGGAGCTGAAATATTGAAAGGGCTCATTTATTAATGGATTCACCCGACGCAAAACCGACGGGAAACAAGCAAACAAAAATCAACTGAAATCCGGAGGAGAATTAAGTGAGAACATACAGGTTTTTTCAAACAGCTGTTATTTTACTGCTCGCCTGCAGTGCATTTATGCCGTTTTATGCACAAGCTACCGAGGAAATCAAACCCGCACTTTACCTGGCCATCGAAAAAAATGATATTGCCCGGGCCCAAGCAGCGATTGCCGGTGGCGCGGATGTAAATGCGATATATGACCAGGATACAATGCTTTTATGGGCAATAAGAAAAGAAACACCCGAAATTGCCAAACTGATTATCCAATCGCCGAAGATAAAGCTGGAAAGCAGAGGCGTGAGCTATGACGACTTCGGTGACTGGGAACGCACGGCATTAATTCTTGCGGCTAGCATGGGGCAAACGGAAATTGTCAGCCTTCTTCTAAAAAAAGGCGCGGATGTAAATGCACGTGACAATACGTTAGATTATCCGCAGTCAAGGGGTTTTACAGCGTTTTTCAGAGCTGTAGGAAGAAATCATATTGAAGTGGCTAAGTTAATTCTTGCTCACCCGAAAAAAATTGACATAAATGGAAAGTTTCTGCAGGGAGTAACCGTTCTATGCGTTGCGATAGAAAAAGACAACCTGGATATGGTTAAGCTTCTTGTTAATAATGGAGCAAAGATTAATATGCCCGGTAAAACTGGAACGTTTATGCTTGACGGAACTTTAGACAACAAAAATTTTGATATACTTGAGTATCTGATATCGAAGGGAGCTGATGTTAATTATAAACTAGGTGGAGGTACTTTTCTTATTGATATCGTGGGCACGACAAAAGACCGAAAACCGAGGGTAGAATACCTGAAGAAGTTCCTGACCTACAAGCCAGATATTAATCATATGGGTGCAGGGTCGTTTTCTGCTTTACATAGGGCAACAATGGCTGGATTTGTTGAGTACATGGAAATCCTGTTAGACCACGGCGCGAATATTAATATTAAAAGTCTTGAAAATGGCGGTACGCCTCTGCATACAGTGGCAAACTGGGAATTTATTGATGCTCTAAGATATCTAATAAAACGCGGGGCTAATCTGGAAATTTTAGATAACAGAGGATTTACCCCGCTATCCTTAGCCGCCTATGCCAATAGACTACAAAATGTTCAGGCTCTTGTAGAAGCAGGCGCAAAAATTGATGTAAAGACTACCACAGAAAACATGACTCCACTCATCGCAGCAACCATGAATATTAGCCCTTTAAACCATGGGGATAGCATGGATGTTATAAAATATTTATTAGACAAGAAAGCTAATGTTAATTTTCAGGCAGCGGATGAAAAAACAGCATTAATTAATGCTGCGGCCAGTTCCAACAGCGGACAGGCTGAAGACAAGGTTGATCTACTGCTAAGTAGGGGTGCAAAAACTGATATTGTGAATAAATCCGGCGAAACCGCATTGATGTTTGCGGCAGGCAGAGGGCATGAAGGCGTTGTAGAACTTCTCCTCAAGAAAGGCGCCAATGTTCAGCTCAAAAACAACGCGGGTGAAACAGCCATGAGTTACGCGAAACGTTCCGGCAATAGCGCAATTCTCTCGCTTCTGGAATCAAAAGGCGCGAAACCGGATGCGCCCATTGTTATGAAAAATATTATTGTCAAAGAGCTGGTCGGAACCTGGCAGGGTTTTCAGGATGGGCTACCACAAGCTATATTCAATTTTGTCTTAAACAAAGATAATACATTCAATTTTGTTTCCCGATTAACGCCGGAAGTCCTCAAGCAGCTTCCTGCAGGCTCTATAAATCCGGTGATTGCTACCCAGAAAGGGACTTATACCTTTAACAATGATATCCTGATCATGAATCTGGTCGGTGCGGCGCCAGTCTCCAGGAAGTGGAAACTGGAAAATAAGGTATTAATACTTGACGATATAATTAGATTAAAAAAAATCAAATGAAAAACTGGAGATTTGCAGCGGATTATTTGTTTTGCTCTTCCTGGAAGTCAATAAAAGACTGCTCTTGATGAAAATACTTGACTTCAACCAGAAATAAATTATATTAATTTTACAGCGATTACTGTAAGGAATGACAATACTGAATTTTTATTTTCCAAAGGGAGGCTACACATGAATATAAGGGATATGTTGAAGGTAACGGGGTTCAAAAGTCAATCTTTAATTACTGTTGGGCCAGATGAACTCGTCTCAGCAGCGATTCAGAAGCTGGCTGATTACAATAAAGGCGCACTTCCAGTCTGCAATGACAAGAACGAGTTGGTTGGAATTATTACTGAAAGAGACATAGTGAGAAAGTGCTTTGTGGCTGGTGTTGATTTTAGAAACAAAAAGATCATGGATATTATGACCAAACAAGTTGCCATAGCAACTATGGATGACGATTTGGATTACGCCGTCAACACAATGAAGAAGAAGGGGATTAGGCATCTCCCGATAATGGAGGACAAAAGGGTCGTTGGTATTATTTCAATGCGAGATATAGTAGGCTTCCAATATGAAGAGACCAAGGCAGAGATTAAGTATATACACTTACTACCCAAAAGCTCACTGATTAAGTGAGGTCACTTTAATCTGGTCTTTTGCCTACTGACAAATAAGAACCGGTTTGGTAATTATTTCTTCCCGTAGCCTATTGTCCTTGCCGATTGGGCAATGGCATCCAAAACGGCAGGATCATCAATGGTTGAAGGAACAACATATTCTTTGCCATCAACAATCTTGCGCATTGTGCCGCGCAGGATTTTGCCGGAAAGTGTTTTGGGTAGTGCCTTCACCACGGCAGCTTCTTTGAAACAAGCCAGCGCCCCCAATTCCTGACGAACCATCTGCACCAGTTCCTTGATTATTTCCTCAGGCTTTCGATCCACACCGGCTTTTAAAACTACAAACCCGACGGGGACCTGGCCTTTTAGCTGATCGTCCGCGCCAAGAACAGCGCATTCGGCAACGTCCTTGTGTTTGGAGACGATCTCTTCCATCGATCCGGTGGAAAGCCTGTGGCCGGCCACGTTAATAACATCGTCTATACGTCCCATGATATAGACGTAGCCATCCTGGTCAAAGCGGCCGCCATCGCCGGTTACATAATAACCAGGCCTTTCCGAGACATATTCCAGATAGCGCTGATCATCCTTCCAAAGAGTGGGCAGGCAGCCGGGAGGCAAAGGCAGCTTGATTACAACAGCTCCCTCTTCGCCATTGGGCAGTTGATTACCATCACCGTCTAGTATCTGCACATCATATCCGGGTACAGGTTTAGTCGGCGATCCCGCTTTGATGGGAAAGGGCTCAATACCCATGCAGTTTGCGGCAATAGGCCAGCCAGTTTCTGTCTGCCACCAGTGATCAACAACGGGAATTTTCAGCATGTCACTTGCCCAGTGATATGTATCCGTATCAAGTCGCTCACCGGCCAGAAATAAATATCTTAAACAGGCGATGTTGTACTTTTTTAGATAATCACCATTGGGATCTTCTTTTTTGATCGCGCGGAATGCCGTTGGCGCAGTGAACAAAATGGAAACTCCGTGCTGGGAAATAACGCGCCAGAAAGCGCCGGGATCCGGTGTGCCAACTGGCTTTCCCTCATAGAGGACTGTTGTACAGCCGTAAAGAAGCGGCGCGTAAACAATATAGGAGTGGCCGACTACCCATCCAACATCGGATGCCGCCCAGAAAACTTCGCCGGGTTTAATATCGTAAATATGTTTCATCGACCATTTCAGGGCTACGGCATGGCCGCCGTTGTCGCGCATAACGCCTTTCGGTTTCCCGGTTGTCCCTGATGTATAAAGAATGTAAAGAGGATCAGTTGCCGCCACAGGCACACAGGATACGGCTTGGGCATCTTTAACAAACGCAGTCCAATCCAGATCACGGCCGGAAGTAAGTTCCGCCTGCGTCTGCGGACGCTGAAAGATAACACATTTTTCGGGCTTATGAGCGGCCAGTCGAATCGCTTCATCAAGCAGTGGCTTATATGCCAAAACTTTCTTACCTTCTATGCCGCAGGACGCGGAAATTATGACTTTGGGCCGGGCATCATCAATGCGGATGGCCAGCTCGTTTGGGGCAAATCCGCCAAAAACGACGGAGTGAACAGCGCCAATCCTCGCGCAGGCAAGCATTGCCACAACAGCCTGAGGAATCATGGGCATGTAGATGATAATTGTATCACCTTTTTTAACACCGATGCCGGCAAGCGCTCCGGCAAATTTTGCCACCTGCTCCAGCAGTTCACCGTAAGAAATTTTTTTAACAGTATCGGTCACCGGGCTATCATAAATGATCGCCGCCTGATCTTTCCTTCCCGTTTCCACCTGATAGTCCAGGGCATTGTAGCAGGTATTTAACTGGCCACCGGCAAACCAACTGTAGAAAGGTTTTTTACTGTCATCGAGAACTTTATCCCACTTCCTGGTCCACTGGATTTCCCCTGCGGCCTTCCCCCAGAAAGCATCCGGTGAATTGATTGATTGTTCGTAAAGATCCTTGTACTTTAGCAAATTCGACATTGTTGCCTCCTTGCGGCTACCTGTTGTCTAGCAATAATTTATGTTGAGTGCCAATTTAAATGGGTTTAACCCTTTTCCTTTTCTTTCAAATCCGCTGCGGACATGAAAGGAATTACCAATTCGTAAACCCCCTCGGAAACAACCGCCTTAATCGGGAACGGCGCTTTTTCATATACTTTTAACATTGATTTATTATCCGCCAGAACATCCGCAGTAAATTCGACAATGCCTTCTTCGCGGGCAATGCGAATCAAGAGATCAAAAAGATATGAAGCAATGCCCTTGCCCTGATAGCGCTCATCAACAACAAACGCCGTATCCGCGCGGGGTTCATTATTCAACCGGACATAACGTGCCTCGGCAATAATTTTTTCCACACCGGACTCCTCCACTGTACCCACAATGGACATTACATACCGGTAATCAACATTAACATATTCCTGCATCTTATTATGGGGCATGGTCTTAATGGGACTGAAATAACGGTAGTACACGGCCTGGTCCGAAAACCGGTAGAACAAACGCCGCATATCATCTTCGTCTGATGGTTTAATCGCCCGGAAACGGACGTTCAGGCCGTCTTTAAATGTATGGCTGCGGGCAACTTTTTCCCGATAAAGGTGTCTCGAAGAGGCAAAAAATATCTGATCGGCGTAAATCATCTTTGCTTCCTTGGCCTGCAAAACAAGCTCTGCCCTATCATCGGGATGCGCAATCTCGATTAATGCCTGAGCGCGCTGCCGCATGGTCTTGCCCATAAGACGTGCCACGCCATATTCTGTCACGACAATATCCATCGACTCTCGATTAGTGAACTGAAAAGGTAGTTTATCGACAGATATTAGAATGTTCGGTTGCCCTTTAAGATTACGGCTGGGAAGGGCAAATATGGTACGTCCATTACGGGACAGTGTCGCGCCCATCAAGAGTTCCTGTACATTTCCGGGGCCTGCCGTCAAGTTGCCCTTGCCTACATGGAGGGCAACATTACCGGTTAGATCAACTTTTCTAGCCGGAAGCAGTGCCACCATATTGTCGTTTTGCCCTATGGTCTTCGGATCCATGATTACATCCTGCGGCTGAAACTCGACAAGTGGATTTTGATCCAACCACTTCATCAGTTCCTCAGTGCCCAAAACATAGGATGCAGAGGATTTCCCGCGAAAGATTCCTTTCCTTCTGTTTGTTACTGCGCCGCTCTTCACCAGATCCATCAGCGCATCGGTGAAAAAAGGAGAATGAACTCCCAGATGTTTTTTAGTAGCCAAAGTTTGCCCCAGCGCCTCATACAGGGGGCCTATGCCGAATGAGATACAACTTCCATCTTCCACAACTGAAGCCACGTTTAACGCAATTTTCAGATAAATGTCCTCTAGGCGCCATCGGCCAACATAAATGGGTGTATCCTCCGTTTCGATAAAGTAATCGAATTCATCAACATGGACCATTGTATCGCCCATAATCCGGGGCACTTGGGAACTGATCTCACCTACAACAAGTCTGGCCGATTCCATGGCCTGGCGTTCCACATCCACCCCGACCAGATTCGCGTAGCCGTTATGGTCAGGCGCAGAAATCTGAATGACTGCCATATCAATGTTAATAGCGCCCGTTTTGAATAACCACGATATCCTCGAAAACCGGCTGGGGATCAAATCTACTCTTCCCTCACTGATGGCATCCGAGGCAATCCATCCGGAAAAAAATGTCTTCAGACGGAATTTACGCGCGTATCTCTCATCAATTGCAATGGTATCACCAAGACTAACCAACTGAATTAATTCCAGATCCTGAAGATTCATCAGTTTTGACGCCATCAAGTGCTTGACCAAGGTGCGCGGCTCCGCCATGCCCGTGCCAAGGAATATGCTCATGCCCGGTTCGATCATATCCAAAATCTTTTCCGGACAAACAATCTTATCTTTCCACATAATTTCTTTCTCTATTCGAATAATCCTTTGTCGCGGCGATACCAGTAATCCGGAAAAATGCTGTACATAATTCTAGATAAGGGCCCGATATATTCTGATGTTCTTCTGTCAAACTGGCAGGCATTGATGATCATGTCCTTGATTGCGCTTTTACTGCCCGCTTCATTAAATATGCGGTTGGCACAGGAAAAAAGCGGGCTGTACATATTTTTCTTTTCTAAATACCTACAAACGTTTCTTATTGTATTAGGGCCTTCAGGAGTTCCATCAATTTTCTCCAAAACGCGCAAGTTGGTTTCAATGGGGTTGCCGGTGTATAGCTCATAAAAATATTTTCCGTAGCGATAATTCTTACTGGCCATGGATGAAACAGTTACATACAAATCTCCCACACCTGCCTGACTGTGAAATGCCTGAAAGCCTCCGCCTAAAATACGCGACAGTGATCGAATTTCCACACCGGAACGGGCGAATATTGTGCCTGGGATAGAATTTCCCAGATCGAACGAATCCGCAATCCCCTTGATGTTGGCCACTATATTCTTCAGAGCGCCACAGGCTTCCACACCAACAATGTCAAAGTTGTAATAGGAATTTAACTCTTTTTGATTAACTTTTAAAAAATCTTCCCTGATGATATTGGCAATACGTCTTTTGCCTGCAACTGTTATGCACACAGGATTGCCCAATGCAAGATCCATATCGAAAAATGGACCGCCAATGGAAACAATATCATATTTGTGTTTCACGTTGTACAGGCTGTTACTTATCAACTGCGAGGGAGTAATCAGTTCCTTGGAGATTTCATCGGATATTAGCCCTTTTATCGGGGAGATAAAGCAGGTGTCCCCCGCCTTTTTATCAATCATTGGTTTCAGATAATTAAGCAGCTCCGGCAGGCGGTTCATAGTGACAGCTAAAATAATAAAGTCATTATTTTCCACTATATGTTCCAGATCGTTTGTAGCATAAACCTTCGGCGATAAACGGGGAACATTTTCCATTCCACCCGTGCGAATGGCTAAGTCTTCCGTCAGATGGATGGGATTTATGTGATCACGATTTATTGTTTTGCATACTTCCGCATCATGATAATAAATGGCCACCCGCTTGTTGTCGCGGCCAAACTTATAAGCAAAGGAAGTACCTAAACGTCCCGGCCCGATAATGGCTACTCTGGAAGTATCTAAATTAGAAATTATCATTATTTAAACTCTTTACCATAATTTTTAGATATTATATGGAATAAAACATCCGACTGTCAATCACTTCTAGCTTTTTTATGAAAATAATTAAACTAAATTTATTAGCAAATTAGTTCTTTTTTTGTTGCATTATGAGAGAGGATTGTTTAGAAAATTAGAAGGAATTAATGAAAACAATTAAGCAATCTAACCTAGGTGATGATTTTATGGTGAAATCCGTTGTAACTCCTCAAGAAAATAAATTATTTTATGCAAACAAAGCCGTTAAAGAACAAAAGTATTTACTGGAAGGAAAGCTGACTGGTGTTTACTCTTCTTACTTTGATAACGGTCAAATTATAGCCCAAATTCTTTTCTCCCGCGGCAAAAAAAACGGCGCGGCAGTAACTTATCATCGTGAAGGACAAATACGAGAAAAAGCCAATTTTACCAATGATAAAATAGATGGAACATATACATCTTATTACGAAAACGGCCAAGTCCGAGAGAATGAAAACTATAAGAAAGGAAAACTGGACGGCATTTATCAAATTTACTACAAGACCGGCCAATTAAAAACGCAGGAGACTTTTAAAAATAATAAATTTGATGGCGAATACGTAAGTTACTATAAAAACGGTCAAATTAAAGAAAAAGGATGTTTCTTAAATGATAAATTTGACGGCAACTATATCGCCTATTACAAAAATGGACAAATTAAGGAAAAGGCCACTTACAAAAACGGCAACCTCGTCGGCAAATTTCTCGCCTTTAACGAAAATGGTTCAGCTACATCCGGGGAAAATCCTGATTATTCCGATAATGACGGTATCTGGGAAGAAAAAGATGTTGCTGATTTACTTCAGGATTTAAAGCACTTCGATCAAAAAAATAAGTGAACACACTATTTTTGAGGAGGGGACTCTTATGACGATGAAAATGCTCATTTGCGCTGATGGATCTGATAACAGCAAAATCGCTTTAGAATATGGTATTTATATAGCGCCCAAATTTAGCGCAACCATTGCCGGCCTCCATGTTATTGATGCGTCCCTTATTCAAGGACCTTTGACTACCGATATTTCCGGCGCAGTGGGAATGCAGCCTTATGATGGCTTTTTTGAAGCTATTGAAACATCGCTTCAGGAAAAAGCTCAGTTTATTTTAAATGATTTTCAGGAGCGCTGCCAAAAAAGCGGATTTGTTGCTGAAGTTAAAGTGACTATTGGCAAAATTGATCAAATCATCATGGAAGAAGCTCAGAGCGCAGATTTGGTTATCATGGCCAAAAAGGGAGAGCACTTTCATCTCAAAGAGGGTGGGCTTCTCGGTACTGTTGCTGAATCTGTTACTCGCAACTGCGGGAAACCGGTAATGGTCACACCCGAAAAATTTCGCGAAATAGAAAGCATGGGTATTGCCTTTGACGGCAGCGAACCTGCGAAAAAAGCCCTGAAATTATCTTTAGAAATTTCTGCTCAAGCCGCCTGGCCACTGACGGTTTTGATGATTACCGCCGATGCTAAAAAGGCTGAGAAGCTTTGCACGGAAGCAGAAGGGCTTGCAGAAAAATATAACGCTGATTGCGAAATGGTTGTTTTGCATGGTAAAGAATTAGAAGAGATTCTGAAGTTTATCCGGGAAGGATCAATAGAATTAATGGTTATGGGTGCCTACGGTCATAATCGTCTGCGTGAATTATTTTTGGGCAGCACGACTACTAACGTTATCCGCAAAAGCCCTGTTCCGATCCTGCTCACAAGGTAATGAGACTCAGATATTGCAAGCGAAGCGCGGCGATATCTGCAAGTCGAATTATCCCCGAAGCACAGCGGAGGGGATAATAAGTTACGCAGAAACTTAAAATAATACCAACTGAAGGGAGATGAATTTATGACTAATGGAATAGCAGCACGTTTATTTTTGGCAGTTTTATTTGTTACAGTGGTGGTCGGGAATTTTGCAGGCAATTCGTTTGCCGCAGACAAGGCAAAGGCAGCGGATTTATCTAAGGCGCTGGGTCAGGCCAAACTGTTCGCGGGACTTACATATAAGGAGAAAGTCTCTCTGAGTGCCGCGGCAACTTTACGGCTCTGCAAAGAAGGTGAGCGCATTATCGAGCAGGGAAAATCCTTGGACAGGATGTTCATCATTCTCGAAGGTCAGGCCGAAGTTAGGGTAAATGGAATTTTCATAACTTCATTTCCCGGGCAAGCTCTTGTCGGTGAGATCGAGTTTCTTGATAAGCTGCCCGCCAGAGCGGATGTGGTTATTCTTAAAGAAACTCATGTGATTGAATTGAATAATGACGCACTTACCGGTCTTATGAAGAAGCAACCCCGAATGGGCTATGCGATCATGAGTGAGATTGCCAGAATCGAAGGCACGCGTCTTCGCGCTATGGATGTGAAATAAGGGTTTACCCAATACACTGCTGCAGAGGATTGTGGTAAAAAGCCACAGAGCATATCTAAATATTGCTCTGCTTCACAATTTCCTGCAGTGTATTCATCAAATCGTATCTGGTTAAATCATATTGAAGCGGTGTGATCGTGATAAAGCCCGCGGCTAAAGCGGCAACATCAGTATCCTCTGCGCCACTTGCGGATGTGGAACCGGCGGATATCCAGTAATACGTGTTTTCCCGCGGATCCACTCTTTTTTCAAAAGTCTCGATAATGTTGGTCTTGCCTTGACGGACAACACAAACTCCCTTGATTTGTTCGGCGGGAAGATAGGGAATATTAACATTGATAGCACTGCTTTTAATAATCGGATTGTTAATAATCAGCCGAACCATTTTGCGCGCGAATTTGGCCGCGTAAGTAAAATCAGCTTCCTTATGAGTATCAAGGGAAATAGCTATGGCCGGTATCCCCAGAATTAACGCTTCTGTTGCGGCAGATACAGTTCCTGAATAAATCACGTTGATGCCTGCGTTAGAACCCCGATTAATCCCGGAGACAACCAGATCTACCGGTTTTTCCGCTAATTCCTTGATGCCTATCTTGACACAATCGGCAGGTGTGCCTAAAACGGCATAGCCCAAAAAGCTGCCGTTTTTCATAGCACGCCGCACCATCAAAGGACGGGAGATCGTTATAGCATGTCCCACAGCACTCTGTTCTGTTTCCGGCGCGACAATCAGGCAATCCGCTTCCTGAGATAATTCTTCGTAAAGAGCACTCAGGCCCCGTGCATAAATCCCATCATCATTGGTTAGTAAAATTCTCATATATTTTATTACCCCTTATAAAATATTATGCCATTTCGATTTCAAAGGATAACGAGGCGGCAAGGAGGAGGCACCGGAAGCGTATTATAAATACGCTGAGGATGCCGACGACGCAGCCAACAAAGTTAGCCGAAGAAAGCGAAGTGGTATTATTTTACCTGCTCCAGCTTACCATTTCTAACTTTCAAAATAAACGCAACTTTCTGCGACACTCTATCGGCATTAAAAGATGTAGCCCCTGTTGCTCCTTTGTAATTCTCCAATTGAATGAAAGCAGCGGCGAAATCGCTCCGCGTTTTTACGTCATTTTTTTCCAGAACTTGCAATATCATACCGACAGAATCATACGCCAGTGCTTCAATATATTCAGGTTCACGGCTATAGGCGGAATAATAAGTATCAACAAAATTATTTGTTTCCGGATAATAGCTGATATTACAAAAACTGTCCGCAATGAAGGCACCTTCCAGGTATTCAGAATTTTTCTTCAGCAAATCAGGAGAATTCCACAGGCTTGTTCCTAAAAGGTAAAAACTCTTAACGTTATAAAAAGTAAGTTGTTCTGCAATCATCTTTACGCGCAGATAGGAATCAGGGATAAATAGAGCTTCAAAATCAACGGGTAATGGAGTTGGAGCTCCCGACTTTTTTTTAGGATTAAATTTGTCCCCGGAGGTCGGCGTGTTGCCGGTAACTTTACCTATCTCAGCTGTAAAATCACTTTGCGTCTTATTGTAAGGAACTGTCGCCTCCACCTTGCCGCCAATCTTTTGGACTTCCTCGCGGAAAATTTTTACCATTTCCACCCCATAACGATCATTAGGATAGAGAACAGAAAATATCGCGCAATTCAAATTGTCCATAGCATATTTTGTCAGTGCCCGAATTTGCTGCGTCGGGGTTAAAAAATGCTGAAAAACATATTGCTTTCCCTCTGTAACCCCTTCTTTGGAGGTTATTAACACCAGCGGCACTTTCCATTTTTCGGCCGCAAGCGCGGCTTCGCTTGCTTCAGGCGTACCTACCACAGCAATAATCGCCATAACATTTTCATCATTGGCCAAGTGCGCTATGGCTTCTTTTACTCCTTCCTGAACTCCGCGGGAATCAGCGGCAATAACCTTCCATGGCGTTTTAGATGCCGGATCAAATATTCCCGCCGCAAGCAAAATCGCATCAAACGCCTTATTTCCTTCAACGCCGTAAGCTCCGGATAAAGGCAGCACACACCCTAATGTATTGCGCTCAACCTTTCCTAAAACAGGTTTGAGTGAAGGCGGTTCTGCCTTTGGCGCAGTTACTTCCGGCGGTTTAACTTCAGGAAGTTTTTCTTGCGGGAGCTGGATATCTTTTTGAGTCCTTGTCTCCACGGCAGGTGGACGCTGTGCCGGTTTTTCGGAAATGGCTAATATTTTTGCGCAGCCCATAAATAGAATGGCCAGCAGTAAAATGGGCATCCTGGTCAATATTAGGTTATTGTTCATTTTGCCTCCATGATAATTTTTAGCATGTAATCCCGAGCGCGTTTGGCTAAATCAGTACTCGGAAGCAATATAGAAATTTCATTATTATACTTCAGCGCTGACTGTGTGAAATTATGGCTGCCTAGAATAAGCATCCTTTGATCAATGACAATCATCTTTGTATGAGTTGTGGTGCGCAGCGAATCGAAATAAACCTTCACGCCCTTCTCTTCTAGAAGTTTTCCGGTCTGTCTATTTTGAGTATTTAGCTCATCATTAAGTCTGCCAGTGGCTTCCAGGATAACTTTAACATCAACGCCTCTTTTTACCGCTTTGGCCAAATGCCCCACGATACGATCGGGGTAACTGTTTTTGTGAACGCCTGCTTTAAAAGAAAATATCGATATGAAGATTTCGTTTTGCGCTTCGTCAATACCCTTGATTAGTGCAGACAAGTAATCTTTATTGGTCAGAAGAATCGCCTGGCATCCGGACTGATCGGAGGGAATTGCACTTGTCTTTTCCGCGGCAAATACCGATGATGATGGCGCAATTATACAAATTAAGCAGCAGAACGCGACAACAATATTTTTGCTGCACAGATAAAATCTATTCATAATCTCTCTGGTTTTATTCTATAATATTTTTCTGCGTCGGTCGAGATAAAAAAAGCCCGAAACCATATCTATGATTTCGGGCTTTAAAAATTACCTTGTTATTTTACTTCTTCAAAATCGGCATCAACTACATCATCATCCTTTTTACCTGAAGCCTGCCCTGCTCCACTCTGCCCGGCTCCGGCATCCGGTCCACCGGGATCACCTTGCCCGCCCGGGGCCGAAGCGGTTTTGGCATACATAGCCTCTGCCAATTTATGCGAAAGATTCATTAACTCTTCCTGAGCCTTCTTAATGGCTTCAATATCGTCGCCTTCCAGAGATTTTTTCACTGCGCTTATTGCTGCTTCAATTTTTGTTTTCTCTGCGGCATCGACTTTATCTCCAAATTCTTTGATATTCTTCTCCACGCCGTACACCAGAGAATCGGCGGCATTTCTTGTTTCAATCAACTCTTTGCGCTTTTTATCTTCTTCTGCATGCGCCTCCGCGTCGCGAACCAGTTTTTGTATTTCTTCGTCGCTCAACCCACTGGAAGCGGTAATTTTAATACTCTGCTCCTTGCCTGTACCAAGATCTTTGGCGCCAACATGCACAATACCGTTGGCATCAATATCAAAAGTAACTTCAATCTGTGGCACGCCGCGCGGCGCTGGCGGGATACCTACCAGTTCAAAGCGGCCTAGCGTCCTGTTATCGCCTGCCATTTGACGCTCGCCCTGAAGTACATGAATGCTCACTGCCGGCTGATTATCGGCTGCCGTGGAGAAAGTCTGACTTTTCTTACTGGGAATTGTCGTGTTTTTCTCAATGAGTCGAGTCATTACTCCGCCTAAAGTTTCAATGCCTAAAGACAAAGGCGTGACATCCAGGAGCAACACATCTTTCACATCTCCAGCGAGAACCCCACCCTGAATGGCGGCGCCAACAGCAACAACTTCATCCGGATTAACACCCTTGTGCGGCTCTTTACCGAAGATTTCTTTTACCTTCTGCTGAACGCGCGGCATTCTAGTCATACCACCCACTAAAACGACTTCATCAATATCTTTTGTGCTTAAATTAGCATCTTTAATCGCGGTCTGGCAGGGACCTACCACTTTGTTAATTAACTCTTCGACAAGAGATTCTAATTTGGCACGGGTGAGTTTTATGTTCATGTGCTTGGGACCGGAAGCATCAGCTGTGACAAACGGCAGATTGATATCTGTTTCCAGTGCCGTGGAAAGCTCCATTTTCGCTTTTTCCGCTGCCTCTTTGAGTCGCTGCAGAGCCATTTTGTCGCTACGCAGATCAATTCCCTGATCTTTCTTGAATTCCGCAACCAGATAATCCATGACACGCTGATCAAAATCCTCACCGCCCAGATGCGTATCACCATTGGTTGATTTAACCTCAAAGACACCATCGCCTAATTCCAGAATTGATATATCAAAGGTACCGCCTCCTAAATCAAAAACGGCAATCTTTTCCTCCTTTTTCTTATCCAAACCATAAGCAAGAGCCGCCGCCGTTGGTTCATTAATGATACGCAATACATTCAGGCCGGCAATCTTGCCTGCGTCTTTTGTCGCCTGCCTTTGTGAATCATTAAAATAAGCGGGAACGGTAATAACAGCGTCTGTTACTTTTTCTCCTAAATAGTCTTCAGCTGTTTGCTTCATCTTGGTTAAAATCATCGCTGATATTTCTGCCGGCGAGTAATTCTTGCCCCGCACAGTAACCTGTGCGTCGCTATTGGATGCCTCTGTTATTTTATAAGGAATAATTTTTATATCATACTGAACTTCCTTCGAGCTGTATTTTCTACCGATCAGTCTTTTTACGGCATAAACGGTATTTTCCGAGTTTGTTATGGATTGCCTTTTGGCAACCTGACCTACCAACCTCTCACCAGTTTCTGTGATGGCCACGATAGAAGGCGTTGTGCGATTGCCCTCCTGATTGGATATAACAACAGGGTCGCCCCCTTCCATTATAGCAACACAAGAATTTGTTGTTCCTAAATCAATTCCAATAATTTTTCCCATTTTACTCCTCCTTAATTTTCCATTGTCTGCTTTTTATTCACACACATTATTTTCTTTATTCACCTTTTTACATATACAAACCTTTGATGGCCTCAAAAGCCTGCCATTTAATAAATAGCCTTTTTGAACTTCATTAACTACTTTGTTCTCCTCGTGTTCTTCGCTTTCAACCTGCATCATTGCCTCGTGAAAATTAGGATCAAAATTCAGACCGACGCTGTCTATTTTCTCCACACCATGCTTTTTCAGGCAACTTAAGAGCTGTTCCTGAATTAACCTTATGCCTTCCTTAAAAGCCTGAATATCGGAACTGTCCACATGCTCCAAAGCCCGATCTAGGCTGTCCACAAATGGTAAAATGTCTTTTATAATTTCTTCTTTGCCATACTTAATTATTTCGGCTTTTTCTCTAATTGACCGCTTTTTATAGTTTTCCAAATCCGCGACAGCGCGAAGATACTTGTCGTAATTGACTGATTCTTCTTTTTCCTTCAGTGCCGCGTTCCTGGCAGGAACTTCTTTATCGCCATCTTCGTCGGCAGAGGCAACAGCCCCTTGACCTTGCTCATCAATTTCTTCTTTTAGCTCTTTATG
>Ga0114951_10002904_pt1 | contig 18638 bp, 9 predicted proteins | sample AM7aDNAmetaG_FD_88677 | JGI IMG/M metagenome (GOLD analysis project Ga0114951, IMG submission 88677) | Freshwater microbial communities from Finland to study Microbial Dark Matter (Phase II) - AM7a DNA metaG | ecosystem: Environmental > Aquatic > Freshwater > Lake | place: Finland: Lake Alinen...
AAGCATCCATTCTATTTGTCCATTGACGCTACGAAATTCATCAGCAGCCCATTTTTCAATAGCTTTCATAGTTTCTGAATCTATTCTTAGTGCAAATGACTTCTTTTCAGACATCCCTTATTGATTTAAAGTACCGGTATTTATTACAGGCTTCGTCTCACTGTCACCACAAAGTACGACCATCAAATTACTTACCATTGCGGCTTTCCTGTCTTCGTCAAATTGAATAATATCTTTATCGGCTAACAGTTTTAAAGCACTTTCTACCATACCCACAGCACCTTCTACAATTTTATGACGAGCTGATACTACAGCCGAAGCTTGTTGCCTTCTCAACATTGAATGTGCAATTTCGGGTGCATAAGCTAAATATCCAATTCTAGACTCAATGACTTCTATACCCGCAATTTCCAGTCGTTCGGTCACTTCATGTTCCAGGGCCTTATTTACATCATCAAAATTAGTACTTAAAGTAACAGTGGCTTTTTCATCTTCGAAATGATCGTAAGGAAAAGAACCTGCAAGCTTTCGTACTGCTGAATCTGTTTGTATCCTGATAAAATTCTCATAATTATCAACTTCAAATGTTGATTTAAAAGTATCTTTAACTCTCCAGACCAAAATTACACTGATCATTATGGGATTTCCCATTTTATCATTAACTTTTATTTTCTCACTTTCAAAGTTTCTGGCACGTAACGACAATGAAACTCTGGTGTAAAAAGGATTTATCCAGAATAAACCATTTCGTTTTACACTTCCCTTGTAAGCTCCGAAAAGTAAAAGAACTTTTGAATTGTTAGGACTGATTACTAACATACCTTTCAATAAAAGAATAAATACAAACAGCAATGGAATGGCTAAAAGTAAATTCTCAGTGCTAAAACCATAAATTATTAACCCTGCTGTTATCAAGGTAATTACAAGAAGTAAATAACCATTAAATGGTGTTACAATTTTTTCTGTTTTCATAATAAATAATATTTAAATGATATTAAAATGATATCACAAAATTAAATAATAATTTAATATAAAAAAAATTTTTATTATTTATTTTGTTAAAATTTAAAGTATTACAACTTTCTTAATTTCTAAGCTGCTTTCACTGATTAGTTTAACAAAATATACACCTTTGGGAAATGCTGATAAATCAATTTTCTTAGTATAGGATTGATTGTCGCATGTTAGTTTTCTGGTGAAAATTACTTTGCCCTGAATATCAGTAATTTGTAAGTCCGGGTTGTTATTTATTCCATTAATACTAATAGTAATAATACCGGAGGTTGGGTTGGGATAAATTTGAAAATTAAATGAATTAGGAATTTCTTCAATACCAACGGGAGAAACATAAATCTGATAGATAGCTGATGCAATGCCATCTCCACAACTATTATGACCTTTAGCGGTTAAGTTGCCTGAGGTTGCAGTTGCTCCGTAATTGATAGTAGCACTATTTGTGAGTGTAGTGTCTCCTCCAACAAATGTAGCCCCTGTGCCAGTGTATGTCCAGATATAAGAAGTTGCATCTGCAATTATTGGAACAGTATAAAGTGCATTATTTTCGTTGGTAGTGACACTGTCATTATTTAATGATGTAATGTTACCTGCCACAGAAGGTAAGAGATTAATGTGAACAGGATAGTCAGCTGATACAATACCGTCGCCACAGATATAATGTCCTTTGACAGTTAAGTTACCAGGTGTTGCATTTGCAGAGAAACTAATAGTAACACTATTGGTATTTCCAATAATAGAAGCACCAGTGCCTGAATATGCCCAAATATATGAAGTTGAATTAGCAATAGGTAAAACAGAATAAGCAATACCGTTTTGTCCCTGACACACAGTATCTGTACCTGTAATATTTCCGGCAGCATCCGGTAATGGATTAACTGTCATGATAATTGTATTTGAATAGGCAGGAGAACCTATTACACACATCGCATCAGAGGCCATAATACACATTATCGTATCATGGTTAGTTAAAGTATTAGTCGTAAATGTTGCACTGTTTGAGCCTGTAATATTCCAATTAACCATCCATTGATATAGTGGTGTTGTCCCACCATTTATAGGAGTTGCTGTAAAAACTACATTTGTTCCAGCACAAATAGCGCCTGCAGGATTTGCTGCTATGTTTACACCAGCGGTCAGAATAGGGTGTATTTCCATGACAATGGCATTAGAAGTAGCTGGACTACCTGTTACACAGTAAGGGGCTGTAGAAATTAATACACAAGTAACAATGTCATTATTTGTAAGTGTATTACTTGTAAAAGTAGCACTGTTTGTTCCGGTAACTATCCCATTTACTCTCCATTTATATATTGGTGTAGTTCCTCCATTTACCGGTGTTGCTGTAAATACTACACTTGTGCCGGCACATAAAGGGCCTGTAGGATCTGCTGTTATACTTATGCTGGCAGGAAAGCTTGGATTTACCGACATAACAATTGTATCCCAGACTTCTGGAGGACCTGCTATACACATTGCATCTGAAGTCAGCATACAAATAACCGTATCGTTGTTTGATAAGATATTACTAGTAAATGTATCACTATTTGAACCCACTATATTACCATTTACTTTCCATTGATAGGTTGGTGATGGACCACCATTATCAATAGTTGCTGTAAAAACAACATCTGTTCCTGCACATACAGTACCTGCCGGATTCGCAGCAACACTTACATTTGCAGGCAGAAAAGGATTAACCATCATAAATATAGTGTCTGAATGAGCAGGGGAACCAGTTACACATATCTCATCAGATGTCATTATACAAGTTATAGAATCGTTATTTGCTAAATTATTACTTGAAAAGATATTGCTGTTTGAACCAACAATGTTTCCGTTTATTTCCCATTGATATACAGGGAATGGACCACCATTTTGAGGTGTTGCTGTAAATGTAACACTCATGCCTTCGCATACAGCTCCTGTTATGTTTGCTGCTATATTTACTCCGGCAGGAAGGACAGGATTAAAAGCCATGAATATTGTGTCTGAATGAGTAGGCGATCCAGTCATACAAAGAGCATTAGAAGTCATTGTGCATGTTACAGTATCATTATCCGACAGCGTATTGCTCGTATATAAAGGGCTATTTGCACCAACAGTTGTCCCGTTAACTTTCCATTGATATAAAGGTGTTGTACCTCCATTCACAGGTGTTGCTGTAAATGTAACATTTGTACCAGCACATACAGCGCCTGTTGGGTTTACTGCTATATTTAAACCGACAAGCAGGTTTGGATTAACCATCATCGAATATTCAGCAGAGGTGGCTGGACTGCCTGCTAAACAAGGAGCAGCATTTGAAGTCATCATACAGATAACTATATCATTATTTGCCAGCGTGTTACTTGTAAATGTATTACTATTTGTACCGGTGATGATTCCGTTTACTTTCCATTGATATATTGGAGTTGTTCCGCCATTTATAGGTGTTGCAGTGAATGTAACATTTGTCCCTGAACAAATCGCGCCAATCGGATTTGCTGTTATTATAACACCGGCAGTAAGGATAGGATTAACAGCCATCGTAATGCTGTTTGATGTAGCAGGATTGTCCGTTGCACAAGGTGTAGCATTTGAAGTCATAATGCATTTAACTACGTCTGTATTTGCTAAAGTATTACTTGTAAATGTAGGACTATCTGAACCCACAATGTTTCCATTAACTTTCCATTGATAGGATGGTGATGTACCACCATTTACAGGTAAAGCTGTGAATACAACATTTGTACCTGCACATATAGCATCTGCAGGGTTTGCTGCTATGCTTACACTTACAGGAAGAATAGGATTAACTTTCATGAATATTGTGTCTGAATGAGCCGGAGAGCCAGTTACACACATGGCATCGGATGTCATTATACATGTAACAGTATCATTGTTAGTCAAAATAGTACTTGTAAAAGTGCTACTATTTGCACCTACAGTATTTCCATTTAACTTCCATTGATAAGCAGGTGTAATACCTCCATTTAAAGGTGTTGCAGTAAATATTACATTTGTGCCCGCACATATAGCACCTGCAGGATTTGCTGCTATGCTTACACCGGCATGCAAAACAGTGTTAATTGAAACATTAACAGACTCAATATCTACCCCATTAGCATTCATACTTTTAATATAATAAGTGCCGCTAACTGAAACTGCTCCCGGTAAGTTCAATGGAATAGTTGCCAGTGAATCAGTCCAATAAGAAAGTACGCCTCCATTAGTATTACCGACTATTACAGAATTGCTTGTAATATTTACCGTATTTGGTGAACACACAGCCGGTGGATTTACAATTGTTAAAACCGGAGTCAAATCTTCTATCTCAAAAGTACCGCTGATAAACCAGCTGCCATTCCAATTAACACCTACTAAACAGTTTTGAGATGTAATGCCTGCAGGTATCGTCCAATTAAGTATATTATTTCCTGAGGTGCTCGATATGGAGTTTATATAATCCCAGTTATTTCCCCCATCAACGGAGTAAGACAAATATACCCATGTGTCTCCTATATTGTTTTTAAAAATAATATCATAGGGTTGACCGGTAATCCAAACATCTCCTGTGTCCGGAGATAAAACTACAAATTGATTTTCGGATGCAATGGTAAAAATATTGCTGACAGCCATTATTGATAGGGTGGGAGATTCAATTTTAATCTTACAATTATAATAATTATGAGAAACAACAGGTAATGTCCAGTTATAATTATTCTGTCCATTAGCAGCTGCCACATTAGACGCAACTGGTTGCCAGTTTAATCCCCCGTCGAGTGAGTATGCAATGTCAACAGATGGGACATTCAGTGTTTGCCAAATAATATTATGTTGCGTGCCCGTTGTCCAGTATTCGAAATTCTGAGGTTCTGTCAGAGAAAGAGATACTTGTTGGTTACTTATTTCAAAAACATTGTCGCTGACGTCTACACCAATATTCAAATTCTGAACTTTAATAAGGCAATTAGCCGATGGTACGAAATTATTTGGAATGACCCATGAAAAGCTATTCAAACCATGAGAAACAGTGTAATCTGTACCAATATTGCTCCATGTGTTACCACCGTCTGTTGATATAAAAATGGCTGTATTGTTTGAATTAGGTCCTGAATTGTTATATTTGATTGAATAAGGCTGACCAGCAGTCCATACTTCACCGCCATTAGGTGTTAATATGGTTAACTGATAAGGTAATGATGTAATAGTAAATGCCTGACTTACAGTAAAAACGCTACTTTGATTGTCAGATATTTTTAAAAGTGCATCGTTTTCTGTTCATGCAACAACAGGAACTATCCATGAGTAAATATTGCTGCCATCATCAGATGGATATGCTGATACTATAGTATTCCATGTTACACCATTGTCAAGGCTATATTCAATCTTCACAGAAGATACACTATCGCTGTACCAGCTGATATTATTCTGAGAATTGGATACAAGGTATGATGCGGCGTTTGGCTGGTTGATATTTAATGATAGTTCAGCCTGTATTATCTCAAATGTTTGGCTGAAAGCTAAAACAGTACTTGATGGATTATTTACGAACACTAACTGATAATTTGATGAGGGGGGCGTCGTATCTCCAATTAGCCAGGTAAATACATTTATACCTGAATTCAAAACTGTGTAAGGGGGAAGTACATTATTCCATGTTGCACCCCCATCTGAGCTAAGTCCTATACTAAAATATGAGTTAGTAGAAGTTATTTCCGGACCATTATTTTGTAAAGTAATTATATAATGCTGCCCTTTTTGCCATTGCAAACCAGTGGTGGGTTCTATAAAAGCAAATTGTGGCTGGTTGCTAATTGTAAATAACGGACTATTCCCCGAGACTGTTCCATCAATAGATTGAACACGTATCATAGCATCATTTTCAAGACCGTTAACATGTGCTACAGTCCACAGATAAGTATTTTGTCCATTTTGAGGATTTGTAATCGAGTCTATATTTGTCCAGGAGGTCCCTCCATCTATAGAATATTGTATTTTCTCTTTCTGATAAACGTTAACGGAATTCCAGACTATAGATTTTTGTGTGCCCGATTGCCAATATGCATCAGCAGTTGGTTTTATTTCGCTGATACTAGCCGGTGCAGTCAGAATCTCAAATATTCCACTCTCTGTATAATCTTGATAATTAGGGTCAAAATGCCATTGGGTTGAGATAGCCAATTTACAAGAGGCAGAAGCTGTCGTCAGAGGGTTTATTGTCCAGTTAAAAAGGTTAGGCCCTGTACTTAATTGCCATACAGGCATCAAATAAGTCCATGTGGCACCATTATTTGTTGATAAGTATATACCTGCATTTGCATTTTGTTGAACAATACCCTGATTAATTAACAATATCTGATGTGTCTCACCGGCAGTCCATTGTGTTCCTGTAGCAGGGTGTATAAATGCTAAATGAGGTGTTTCCGAAAGTGTGAATACGGAGCTTATTCCGGATACAGACCCATCAACAGATTCAACACGTACTTTAGAATTATTGTTTATACCTGTAACACCAGCTACAGTCCATGTATAAGTATTTTGCCCATTTAAAGGATTTGTAATAGTATCTATACTTATCCATGAAGCCCCCCCGGTAATAGAATATTGTATTATTTCATGCTGATTAACATTTACAGATTTCCATGCAATAATTTGATGTGTGCCTGATTGCCAGAATGCGTCCGTTAAGGGTTGATTAACTATAATATGTTCAGGTGCTGCCAGGATTTCAAATGGTTTACTCTCTGAATAGTATTGATAAATAGTATCATATCCTGAAACAGAGGAAATTGCCAGTCTGCAATGCGTTGAAGCTGCTGTTAATGTATCGATTGCCCAGCTGAAAAGATTTAATCCTGTATCTAATTGATTTACAGCTGTTAAAATGTTCCAGGTAGAACCACTATCTGAAGAAAAATAGATACCTGCATTCAAATTCATGGCGGTACTCTGATTATTTATCACAATATTGTATGATTGACCGGCAACCCATTGGGTACCCTGTGCGGGATATGAGAACACCAATTGCGGTGTTTCCGAAAGAGTAAATACATTACTAATTCCAGATACAGTTTCATCTATTGTTATTACCCTTACTTTTGAATTAATATGTAGCCCTGTAACACCGCTTACAGACCAGGAATAAGTATTTGAACCATTCAAAGGGTTTGTAACAGTGTCAATATTTATCCATGGTGCACTGCCAGTTACAGAATATTGTATTATCTCAGCCTGACTGACATTCACAGAGTTCCATCCAATAATTTGTTGTGTGCCTGATTTCCAGAATGCGTTTGTGAGAGGCTGGTTCACGTTAATGCTTGCAGGTGCAGCCAGAATTTCAAACACAGCACTCTCAGTATAATATTGCCATGTTGTATCTATCTGCCAGTTTGATATAGCCAATTTGCAATTCGCAGAAGCAACAGTCAGCTGATTAATTTGAAAGTTTAAAGTATTTGTCCCGTTATATAATTCTGTTACATATAAGATATTATTCCATGTTATTCCACCATCCGTTGACAAATAAATGCTTCCATCTAAAAGAATGTACGATCCCGGATTATCTATTTTAATATCATACGACTGACCAGCTGTCCATTGAGTTCCTATGTTTGGTTGAACAAAAGAAAGTTGTGCTGTTGCTGAATAAATTGCAGCTGACAGAAACAGTATTGTGAAAAGAAATTTATTCATAATATAAAGTTCATTATAACAAAGATATATAAATTCTATAATAAAAACAAACCTATAAAAACAAAAATATTATACACCTACGATAGAAAAAAATAAATATGTATTATTATGAGAATTGAAATGCAAGGGTAATAATATATAAAGATAGTAAACAGAAAACTTTTTATTACAATTCATTTGTGTGTTTTTCTGTATACATTTGCTAAAAAATGATAAAAAACTACTCAAAAAACTGAAGCAATTAAGCTTATTATAAATGAGACATAATCTAAAAGCAAGAAAATGGAAATTATTATTCACAAAGACAAAACTTTTAGAAACTTAGCAGGTTTGGAAAAGGAAACAAAAAGCAGGGAATTTGAAAATTGCTCTTTTATAAACTGCGATTTTTCAAATAGTGTTTTTACTTCAAGCAAATTTATAGATTGCCTTTTTACAAGCTGTAACCTTACAATGATAAAGCTAAATCATTGTCAGCTGAACACAGTTATTTTTAAAGAATGTAAATTATTAGGTGTGAATTTCAGTGAGTGTAATGACTCGTTTTTTAATGTAAAGTTCGATGGTGGTGTATTGGATTATTGTACGTTTGTAAGAAAGAAAATGCCTAAAACCTCATTTAAAAATGTGTCAATGAAAAATGTTGATTTTACAGAATGCGATCTGACAAAATCGGCATTTATAAATACAGATTTGATGAACGCGGTATTTTATAAAACAGTACTTAAAGAAGTTGACTTCATGACAGCCTTAAATTATATTATTGATCCTGAACTTAATTATATCAAAAAGGCTAAATTTTCCGTTTATGGTGTCATTGGATTGCTTAATAAATATGATATTGTTATTGAATAAACCGATGAAGGTCTTAAACTGGCTATGGATCTATCTCAAAGACTGGAAGAACCTTCTGGCGCACACCATAATAGGAGTTTTAATTCTTCTTGTAGCGTTTTATCTGCCGGTAAAACCAATCTTCAGGGTTTGTGTCCTTGTTTTAGTGGTTGCATTTAATATTGTGAGAATGAGGTTGGCGAAGAAAAAAGTCATTAATAAAAATAAATAAAGATGAAAAAAACATTTTTAGTATTTATTCTAAACATAATTTTTGTTGCCGGTTTTTCTCAAACTACTGATAATGATACTCAGAAACTGGTAACATTGTGTAAAGTATGGGGCTTCCTGAAATATTATCACCCCATTGTAGCCAGGGGAAAAAAAGACTGGGATAAAGAACTCTTATTAAAGCTCCCTCTCATCAAAGCTGCTAAATCAAAGACTGATATTAATAAAATATATACAGAATGGATTAACAGCCTTGGAAAAGTAAAAAAGAACAATCATAAAATCGATTCTACAATAATATTTACAAAAAACCTTAATATGGCATGGCTTGATGATACAGCTACTTTTAATAAAGAACTGATTCAGAAGTTGAATTATATTAAAGATAACCGGTCTGAACATCATAATTATTTCATAGGAGGCTTCTCCTCTCAACCTTTCAAACATGAGAAAATCTATAAAGATTCTTTATTCCCTAGTGAGGGCTTAAGATTGATTTCTTTGTTCAGATATTGGAATGTCATCAATTATTATTATCCTTATAAATATGTAATTGGTCAGGATTGGAACAAGGTTCTGGAAGAAATGATTCCACTTTTTAAGAACGCGAAAGATACCGTCGATTACAATGTAGCCATGCTTTTACTTACCTCTAAAATAAATGACAGTCATGCCTTTTTTAACACTAAATATACTTCAAAATTTTTAGGTTACTATTATCCTGCATTTAGATGTAAAATTATTGATGATAAAGCTATTGTTAACGATTTCTGGAATGATACACTGGCAAAGGAAAATGATATTAAGTTTGGAGATGTAATTATTAAGCTGAATAATAGAAATCTGGCAGATGTAATAAGGGAAAGGATGAAATACGTAGGTGCATCCAATGAGCCTACTAAGTTACAGAGGCTTTCTCCAATGCTTTTTAACAGTAATATTGATTCCTGCCTGATAACTTATGAAAGAAACGGACAAATTAATAGTAAATTTATTAAGCTTTACCGGTTCAGAAGATTTCATTATAAATGGCGTTTGAAAAGCGATGTGGTTTGCAAAGAGCTTGAAGATTCTATCGGATATATCAACATGGGCATCTTGAAACGCAAGCAGGTTGACAGTGTTATGAAAATCATGATGGCTAAAAAAGCTATTATTTTCGATATCCGTAATTACCCTAACGGAACAATGTATGCTATTTCATCATATTTAAATAAAAAGGTCATGCCCTTTGCAAAATTCACTCAGGCAGATTTAACATACCCCGGCATGTTTAAATGGTCCGCAACATATTATTGCGGGAAGAAGAGGGCGTTATTAAGCTGGGTCACCACATATAAAGCTCCGAAAAAGATTAACTACAATTATTATGAAGGAAAAGTTGTTTTGCTTTTTAATGAAGAAACCCAGAGTCATGCAGAATTTACATGTATGGCTTTGCAAACGGCACCCAATGTAAAATGTATAGGCAGCCAGACAGCAGGTGCTGATGGGAATGTCTGTTTGTTTACTTTCCCGGGAGGTTATCAAACCTATTTTACAGGACTTGGTGTTTATTATCCCGATGGCAGGGAAACTCAACGTATTGGTATTGTTCCTGATATCAATGTGAACCCAACTATTGAAGGTGTTAAAAATAAAAAAGATGAAGTCCTGGAAAGAGCTGTAGCGTATATTAAAACAGGGAAATTGTAGTAAAAAACAGCACACAAAATTTTCATCTTTCATACTATTCACACCCTTTCGACTAAAACTAAAAGTATTTACACTATACATTGTTGTATTAATACTCTAAAATATATTTATTTTACTACTTACGTATTTTATTTTTTTTTATTTTAGCCGAAAAATTTGAATTTTTCTTTGAAGTTATAGTATTTATTTAAAAACATCATTGTTAAAATAAAGACTGACAACCTAATATGACTATATAAAACCCAGATATTTAATATATTATGTAAAAAAAATATTGCACTACTAATACATTTATTGATAGAGCAATAACAAAAAACAAATAAGTAAAAAATTAAAAATATATAGAAATGAAAAAAATATTTTTAAGTATTGCATTAGTTAGTATTAGTTTATTGTCTTTTGCCCAAAATTCATATGATTCTGAATCTGCTAAAAATTCAACTGAGCCTGAAATTGTTACAATTAAACAACCTCTGATAGAACCAAGAATTGAGATTTTTGGCATGCAATTCGGATTTCCCGTTTCGAATTTTTATGTTAATTTACAAGCTGATATTAATTTAAGTGAAAAGTTGTCTTTAACTGCAAAGTTCGATCCTTCAGACTGGGATATGAAAAAAGCTGTATTTAGTAGTACAAGTGATAATCTTATTGCACTAAAATCTGCAAAAGAATATGCGGCAGGATTCGAGCTAACTTTATTTACAAAGTATAAATTGGCTGAAAAAAGATTGATTCTTAATAGTGAAACTATATCACATGGTCTTGATTATGATGTTGTAAGGAAAACATATCGTCCTGTAACCTATAATGTGCCCACGCAAGTTCGATTAAGAGCAGGTTTGCAGGGTTATAGCAGTAATGTACGACCGAAAAAATATAATTCAACAGAAAGAATCACTCTTACTGGAACAGAATATCCTGCAATAAAAGCTGCTGATGGAACTGTTTTAGATGAGTGGAACCCTTCTGCTGTAAATGCAGTTATGGTTTATGGAGGTTTGTCGTTTAAAAAAATTAACTATTTCGAGGCTGTATTTAAAAGCACACATCAATATGGTGTATGGCGACATACTTCAAATGTTTTTTTTGATGTGTTTTATGCCCCTTTAATTTCTGTTGGGAATGTAAAACATACATCTGTAGAATATGATGTAAATGACAGTTATTCCAAACAACCTTTTGGTTTCAGATTTGGAAGACAAATGACAGCATATGCAAGAGCTAAAACTAAATTTGGGCTCTCTGTATCATGGGAAGCAGGAATGTTGCCTGGAATAGGGAAATTTCCACTTTATGGTAAGACTTCAATTGGATTAACCTTCAATTATGTAAAAATTCCACCGGTTGTTTTTGATAAATAAAGAAGAGTTATAAAGGACAGTAAATGTTTTAAGATAATTAAGGTCTGATGAAACCTCATTTTTTTTCTTTTTTATATTCATTGAACAGTAGAACAATAGAACACCTACCTGTCCGGTAGGCAGGTTTGAATAACGAATTATGAATTTTCTTTTCTTCGTTGTTCTAAATTCGTTTGTTTGAATGTTCGTTTGTTTTTCTAAATTTATAATTAGACAAGAGAAAGTAATTCTTTGTGCGACTGCGTGCTTTATTGTCTCTATGTCACTGTAGTTTCCCTCTTCTTACGCTATCAACCAAAACAATCCCATCATAAAAAAAGCACCTGTAATAAAACCTGCATAAACCTGTAAGGGTGAATGGGCCAGTAGTTTTAGTCTGGAAAAGCCTATGAATCCGGCAATGATAATAGAAATGGCAACATAAATACCCGGGTTGACAGACAAATAAAAAGCTATACACGTTAGTGCTCCTGTTAAACCACCAATACCCATCATGTGGATGGATATTTTCCACCAGAAGTTAATGGTTAGGGCAATAATAATGAGGCAGGCAGAACCAAATGTCAGAAAATAAATAATGGAGGGCAGATGAAATTTTCTGAGCATGATATAGGTGCCGAAATAAAATACAGCAGTAATAATAAAAGGCAGAAACCTTTCCTTGCGATCTTCCATTTTAAGGCTGGAAATAATATGGCGTAGTTTCATAAAGAAAAAGATGAGCGCGGGCATCAGTGCTGTGTTAAAAAAAATAATGGCAATTATAGCCACCTTGGCTTGACGGGGAATGGCAAAAGAAAGATATGACTTAATTTGAAAAAGAAATATTAAACTATAGGTTGGCATCAATAGCGGATGAAAGATGTAAGAGATGAGTTTAGCAATTTTAGTTTCCATGTATTCTATAGTTCTTTCCTCAAACGGGCCACAGGTATATCTAGTTGTTCTCTGTATTTGGCGACAGTACGCCGGGCAATATTGTAGCCTTTTTCATTAAGGATCTTAACTAATTGTTCATCAGTCAGGGGTTTCTTTTTGCTTTCAGCAATGATGCAGTCTTTGAGTATTTTTTTTACTTCAATGGTAGATACTTCTTCGCCACTGTCGGTTTGTAATGATTCGGAGAAAAATTCCTTAAGAAGAAAGATACCATAAGGTGTTTCTACATATTTGCTGTTGTTCACGCGTGAAATGGTTGATATATCGAGACCTACCTTGTCGGCTATATCTTTCAGAATCATGGGTTTCATTTTAGCCCTGTCGCCTGTTTCAAAAAAATCTCTCTGATAATCCATTATAGCTTCCATGGTAACAAGCAAAGTATTTTGTCTTTGTTCAATAGCATCAATAAACCATTTGGCAGCATCTATTTTTTGCTTTATAAACATGACGGCATTTTTTTCACTTTCGTTGGAGCCTTTTTTATTCTTCAGGTACCCCTCATACATCTCTCCATAGTTCTTGTTGATATGAAGGTCGGGAGCGTTCTTAGAGTTTAATGAAAGGGTTAATCCGGTATCTTCGTTTCTGATTGTGAAGTCCGGATTTATATAGTGCAACGATTTTTCCTGTCCGGTATGGCTGTTGCCGGGTTTGGGATTAAGCTTAAGAATTTCGTCATAAGCTTTTTTCATGGTGTTTTCCGAGAAATTATGCTTTTTGATAATTTTATCGAAATGTTTTTTAGTAAAGTCGTTGAAGCTGAGTTCAATAATATCAAGAGCATTTTTTAAAGCCGTTGACCTTTCCAGCTGTAGTTTTCTTTTTAATTGTAATATCAAACATTCTTTTAAATCTCTGGCTGCTACTCCGGGGGGGTCAAATTCCTGAATTATTTTAATCATTTCATTAACCTCTTCAGCATCTGTGCTGACGTTCTGGGTAAAGGCGAGGTCATCAACAATGGCTTCTACATCGCGTTGCAGATAGCCTGAATCGTCGAGAGAACCAATAAGCTGTAAACCTATTACATATTGTTTGTCGTCGTTTATCCGTAAGCCTAATTGCTCGAGAAGGTAATCTTGAAATGTTACGCCTGAAACGTTGGGGGCTTCTTTACGATCATCATCGGGGCTGGTATTATTTACCTGTAACTTATAATTAGGTATTTCGTTTTCTTCAAAATAGTCATTATAATCTTCTAAAGAGTCAATAGTAACTGTGTCTTCAGGTCTTTCTTCTTCGGTAATGTCAATTTCTTCAGTTTCTATATCGGGTTCATCAAAATCCAGATCGTCATCTTCTTTGCCTTCTTCCAGAGCAGGATTTTCTTCTATTTCCTGTTTGATGCGTTGCTCTAAAGCAATGGTGGGCAACTGCAAAAGTTTCATCAGCTGTATTTGCTGAGGTGATAATTTCTGCAATAATTTTTGTTGTAAACTTTGCTTTAACATGGCTTAAATATTTTATTGCAAAATACTACAAAAAAGAGTAAAAAGCAATATTAATTTAAAAAAAATTAAAAGTCTGCACTAAGGGGAGCTCTGGGAAAGGCAATAACATCTCTTATGTTTGCCATTCCAGTTACAAAAAGCATAAGGCGTTCAAAGCCCAGACCAAAACCGCTGTGTGGTGCTGTACCAAATTTGCGTGTGTCGAGGTACCACCAGAGTGTCTTTTCGTCCATGTGCATTTCTTTTATTCTTTGGTACAGTTTATCATAATCCTCTTCTCTTTGTGACCCACCAATAATTTCTCCAATGGTTGGAAACAGAACGTCCATGGCTCTTACAGTTTTACCATCCTCATTTTGTTTCATGTAAAAGGCTTTGATATCTTTGGGGTAATTGGTCAATATAACAGGTTTTTTAAAATGTTTTTCTACCAGGTATCTTTCGTGTTCAGATTGCAGGTCTATACCCCAACTGACAGGAAATTCAAAAGCCTGTCCGGATTGTATTAATATATCAACAGCCTGAGTATAAGATAACCTTTCAAATTTGGTTTCAGAAACAGTTTTAAGTCTTTCTATAAGGGTGTTGTCATACATTTTATTGAGGAACTCAATATCATCTTTACAATTGTCAAGAACATATTTTAAAAGATACTGAAGAAATTCTTCAGCCAGATCCATGTTGTCGTTTATATCATAGAAAGCCATTTCGGGTTCATTCATCCAAAATTCAGACAGGTGGCGGCTGGTGTTAGAGTTTTCAGCTCTGAATGTGGGGCCGAAAGTATAAATAAGTCCTAAAGCCAGGGCACCCAGTTCACCTTCGAGCTGTCCTGAGACAGTGAGGTACGTGGGTTTGCCAAAAAAGTCTTTGGTGTAATCAATGCTGCCTGTTTCGGTTTTAGGTGGATTTAATATGTCAAAGGCTGTAACATTGAACATAGAACCTGCCCCTTCGCAATCGCTGGCAGTTATGATAGGCGTATGAAGCCAGAAGAAGCCCCTGTCGTTATAAAATTTATGGATAGCAAAGGCGAGGGCGTGTCTGATACGGAAGACACTGCCAAATGTGTTGGTACGCATCCTCAGATGGGCGTTACTCCTTAGAAAATCCATGGTGTGCCCTTTTTTCTGAAGAGGGTAAGTGTCTGCGTCAGCAGTACCATAAAGAATAATATCTTCAGCAATTATCTCTACACTTTGTCCTTGTCCCGCTGAGGCTACCAGTGCGCCTGTAACAGAGATGCAAGAACCGGTAGTAATATTTTTCATTAAATTTTCATCGAATTTCTCTATATCTACAACTACTTGCAGGTGATGTATGATAGAACCATCATTCAGTGCAATAAAAAAAACATTTTTACTCCCGCGTTTGGTACGTACCCATCCTTCTACTTTTATTTTCTGTCCGACAAGTTCTGAAGAACCAGCCATTAAAATGTTAATAATTTTTGTTCTCTTCATTTTTATAAATTTTAATATTAGTCATAGGGATAATGAGAAATGCTTACCTGTTGATTATTAGATGTTTGCATTCTGTTCTTTAGGTTTATTATCCCCTTATTTTCTGTTTTACAAAGATATTAAATTATTGTGTAAGTTTTGTCTGAAAATTTAACTTTACGTATTTTAGGCACTACAGCTCATTTTTTTAAATAACTGAGTCATTGAAGTAAGTTTCTTCCCGCTTTTAAAATTTTGTTAAATATTACGCTATTCTTTTAAAAGAAAAACATTTATACTAAATTTGCTATCCAATAAATAATAAAAAAATTAAAAAAAATAATATCATGAAAAGACTTTTATTTCTCTCATTATTAATGTTATATGTTGTTTTAACACAGGCAGCAAGTATTACAGTTACTTCCCCCAACGGTGGTGAAGTATGGGCAGGTTGTACTCAGCATACTATTACATGGAATGCTTCTGGTGTTTCTGGTTTTTATAATATAGATTACTCAACTGACAACGGTGCTACCTGGACTTCTGTATGTACAAATAATCAAATATCAAGTTATACTTGGACAGTGCCTAATATTTCATCTACAACATGTTTGATAAAGGTTATGGACACACAAAATCAAACCGTATTAGATATTAGTAATGTAATATTTAGTATTACTTCACCCCTTACAGTAACATCTCCCAATGGAGGTGAGAGCTGGGAGGGTGGCACCACAAAGACGATAACATGGGTGCATGCAGGCACATCAGGAGTTTTCGACTTATATTATTCTTTAGATGCAGGCAGCACATGGCAAACGATAGTAACTAATAATACCAATCCTACAGGTCAGTATTCTTGGTCAGTACCAAATAATCCGTCAAGTACCTGTCTGGTAAAAGTCAGTGACCATACCAATACAACATGCATGGTAGATGTCAGTGATCATTTATTTACCATTACCCCTGCTACAGCTTCATTAACAGTAACCAATCCCAATACAGCCCAGACGCGTTATGTGGGGAATACATCAAGCATTACCTGGACGAGTGCTTATGTAACTTCAAATGCTATTAAGATAGACTATTCCATAAATAATGGCAGTACCTGGATACCCGTTGTGGCCAATACACAGAACACTGGTTCTTATTCATGGCTTACGCCCAACACGCCTTCTACACAGTGCCTGGTAAAGATTACTGACCTTGGTAATCCTGCTACTTATGATGTAAGCAACACCACTTTTACTATAGCCACCCCCTGGATAACAGTAACATCGCCCAATGGCAATGAAAATTATGGCGGTTGTTCTTCTAAAACTGTCAGCTGGACATCTGCCGGCACATCGGGCTATTACAAAGTGCAATATTCTACTGATAATGGTTTAAACTGGACTAATTTAACAACGTCGACCACTTCTACATCTTACACCTGGAGTCCTGTACCCAGCATAAGTGCGGCCAACTGTCTGGTAAAAGTTTCTGATGTAAACAATACAATTTACAAAGACTCCAGCAATGCTGTATTCACCATCGTACCTAATACTGATATTATAATTACCTCACCTAATGGCGCTGAACATTGGGAAGCTGGAACCACAAAAACTATCTCCTGGGTGGCAGCCTCTTCATCAACATATTTCTCGGTTTACTATTCAACGAACAGCGGAAGTACCTGGACAACCATTACATCGGGTACTTACAGCACTACACAAAGCTGGTCTGTGCCTAACAGCCCATCGTCTAACTGTCTTATTAAAGTTGTGGATAACAACAACAGTTGTATCTTTGATATCAGCGATGCTGAATTTATTATTACCCCACCCACCCCTATTATTACTGTAACAAGCCCAAATACAGCTGTTACACGTTATGTAGGCGTAGCCAATACCATTACATGGACCAGCGCTTATCTGACTTCTAATTTCGTAGCCATAGATTACACTTATGATAATGGGGTAACGTGGAATACTGTAGCAACAGTAGCGCCTAATAACGGCAGTTACTCCTGGACGACACCCAACACACCATCAACACTATGCAAGGTACGTATCAGTGAATATCAGAATCCTGTTGTCAACGATAAAAGTGATGTTAACTTCACCATAGCTCCTCCTTCAATAACGGTTACCTTACCCAACGGCGGTGAGTCGTGGAAAGGATGTACTACACAAACCATCAGCTGGACTGCTGCCGGCACATCAGGCACTTACAGGGTTTATTATTCATTGAATAACGGTTCTACTTGGACTTCAATAAACACAACCACTTCTACATCATTAAGTTGGTCTCCTGTTGTGGATTCTCCTACCAGCCAGGCCAGGATAAAGGTAGTTGACAATAATGTACCTACCACATTAGATTCCAGCAACGGTACTTTCACGATAGTTAAAAATGTAGATATCGTTGTCACTGCTCCTAATGGCACTGAAAACTGGCAGGTAGGCACAGGACACAGCATTACCTGGGTCAGTGAACCTACTTCAACACAATTTGTCCTTACATATTCCAATAATAATGGCACTTCGTGGAATACCATTACCAGTTCAACATATTCCAGCCCTTATTCGTGGACTATTCCAAACGACCCGACAACACAAGCTCTGGTAAAGGTACAGGATTACAGCAATTCGTGCATTTATGATATCAGCAATGCCATATTCACCATAGCGCCACCTGCACATACCATCACCGTAACCAATCCTAATACAGCCACAACACGTTATATAGGAGTTACAAGCAATATCACATGGACAAGCGCTTACCTCACATCAAGTTTTGTAGCTATTGACTATACGTATGATAATGGTGCCACATGGGTTCCCATAACTTCAATAGTATCCAATACAGGTTCTTATGCATGGACAACACCAAACACACCATCAACACAATGCAAGGTAAGAATCAGCGAGTACAATAATCCAAGTGTTTATGACCTGAGCGATGTCAACTTCACCATTGCACCTCCTACAATAACTGTTACA
>Ga0114951_10002905_pt1 | contig 18631 bp, 28 predicted proteins | sample AM7aDNAmetaG_FD_88677 | JGI IMG/M metagenome (GOLD analysis project Ga0114951, IMG submission 88677) | Freshwater microbial communities from Finland to study Microbial Dark Matter (Phase II) - AM7a DNA metaG | ecosystem: Environmental > Aquatic > Freshwater > Lake | place: Finland: Lake Alinen...
AAAAATAAAACATTATGCAAAGAGAACTAGCTAAGGACATTTCAGCAGGGGCCAACAGAGTAGCCTTCCTCGCTGACAACTGTGACAAGGTTGAACAGAAAGATTACATGAAACGATTCAGCCCGGAAGAACTTTCCGAGATGAAGGACAAACTCTCCGACACCGCGATCAAGATCAACGATGTTGAGGTAGAGAAGAGAGAAACGGTAAAAGAATTTAATGATTCATTAAAACCACTTCGGGAAGGGAAACAAAGATTGTTAAAAGGCCTGAAAAACAAGGCTGAACTGGTCACTGAAAAGTGTTACAAGTTCATTGATTCCAAAACCCGTGAGGTGGGCTACTACAATGAGGATGGGGACCTGATCGAAAGCCGACCGGCCTATGCCGATGAACTTCAGGGAACCATATTCCAGATCGGCAGAACCGGAACACACGATTAACTACAAATAAAATGGAAAACGAAAGACTTCAAATCAATTTCGCACCCGGTAGCGAAAAAGCAGAACTCATCATCCGGGAAGTATCAAGTGTAAACGAACTTCCGGTAAAGGCGCCGGTAAAAATCTTTATTATTGGCACCATCGGGTCCGTGACTGAATTTCTGAAACAACGCATGGATCAGACGGATCAGATCAACCAAAAACGGTGTCATATCCTGGTCAACAGGGAGAAAATCAGCATCGAATTGGTGTTCAATGAGAACGACGAGTACCAGAGAGGTACTATCAAAGGATTGCTGGCTGTTCATCCGAAGTTTGAAGAATTCGGCATCAATGACGGGAAAGTATGGACTCCTACCGAACTCGGGATGTTTTTCAAGATGAATAGAGCCTTCTTCCCGAGTGCATCGGATAACATGAAGCTGGTTACCGACCTGATGAACTTCTCCGGAACTATCAATAACAAGATTGAGAAATCTGTTAAAGAATCAGGAGATAGAACCGACAACTTCTCACAGGTGGTCAACTCCAATCTACCCAAAGCATTCACGCTCAGGATCCCGATTTTCAAAGGAATGCAGGCTGAGACCCTCGAGGTGGAAACCTTTGCTCAGATCAATGGCCGGGAGGTTGGATTTATCCTTATTTCCCCCGCTGCTAACCAAACCATGGAAGAAGTGAGGGATAAGGCAATAGATGACCAACTAGAGGTTATCCGTTCCATCTGCCCCGCTATTGCCATTATCGAGCAATAGGTTCGTCTGCCCCACGAAACGGGGCAACACTGCGGGTTGGTGCCAATGGTACGCCGAAGGGCTCATAACCCTTAGATGGGAGTTCGATTCTCTCACCCGCACCTAAACTTAAAATTCAAACCATGTTAATAGATATCATTTGCCATCAACTAAATCCGGACTTAACGGTAACCACCACTCGAGAAACCGTTGAGGTCACGGATGAAGATGTTTATGAGAAATATGACAAAAGAACGGATCCCTTGTGGCTGAATGATATCGAGAGTCTTTCAAGTGACGATAAGTTTGGATTAAGATGCCGTCACGCATTATGAAAACCCAAGATATGGAAATGCCTGAATATTATGTCATCCCCGGCTTGGACCGGGAAGATCAAACGCTCACCATCAATATGGATATGGTAGTTAAAGTGGTTTGTGAAAAGATGAAGATTAGCCGAACCGCGATGATCACCAAAACCAGCCAAAGGGAAATCCTGGTTCCCCGACAGGTGGCTATGGCTTTTACGCGGGAATTCGTGCCTTATCTGAAATTAACATACATCGGTAAACAACTTGGGGGTAAAGATCATGCTACGGTTATCCACGCGCAGAAGACAGTGAATTCGGTCTGGATGAATGATAAAAGGTATGGGTATGGTCCGGTTGTGACCGATATCCATAATACCCTTAAGGAGATGAAAACGAACCTGAAAAATCCACAATTAGTAGGATAATTATCATGAGCAACCTGCATACATGGCCCATTGATGTTAAGAGGTTTTTGGTGGATACCGCAGAGATGACCAATGAAGAAGTTGGCATTTATATGAGGATGTTATGCTATCAATGGGAGAACGGAAGTGTGACCTCGGATACCGATAGGTTACCCATAAGGCTACCCCTTAACCCCCAGGGGGGGGGTGTAACGATCCCTCCTTTTGTCCTTCGAAAATTTATCAAGGATCAAGAGGGGAATTTACATAACGAAAAGATGGAATTAACCAGAATTGAAGTATTACAGAAGATTGATAAACAGAGTATTGGAGGAAGGAAAGGAGCTGAGGGAAAATGGGGAAATCATAAAAAAATCGATGGCTTAGCCTATGGCTTACCCAATGGGTTACCCATTGACTTACCCAATGGCTTAGCCTATGCCAGTCAAAGTCAAAGTATATATATAACAGATACTAAAGTATCTGTTGCCCCTCATGATTTTTCGGAGTTTAAATCCTGGGGTCTGATCAAAGAAAATACCCAGGATCAGGGAGAACTTTATTTGAAACTCACACTGGAATTTTACAAGCTCATAAAATCAAATTTAGAATCCCTTAACATAAGGGCCCCTCATATCGAAAAGGCCCGGGTTGATAAATGGCTATCTCCAATTCGCCTGATGATTGAGTCTGATAAATTCTCAATCGATGATATCCGTGAGTCATACCGGTTTCTGAAGAAAGATTCATTCTGGAAACAACAAATTCAGACCACCGAAAATCTTCGGAACCATTTTACCAAAATATTAACCAAATCAAGATCCACCAAAGATGGAAACCCCACAGAACTATGTTGTGATACCGAAGGAGAACGAGATGTTAAAGAATACCTCAGTAAAAAGCTTGGACGAAAGATCCGTGGTCAGAACGATGCAAAAACATCTGAATGATATCATTCGGGAGGATCCGTTTGCTCAGGTAGGAGAATTGGTTATTACCGATGAAAACCGCCCTGTTCTCAATGCAATTAAGGATTACATAAGGGTCCTGCCCAGAAAAGGGTTACTCCTGTACGGTCCTGTCGGAACCGGGAAAACCATGCTGATAAAATGCGTATCCAGGTGTATCCTTTCCCTCTACGGGAGAAACGTGTCAACATTTACTACGCCATTCATCCGGGAGAATTATTACAAAGATGAAGACATGGACACATACTCCATCCGGTATAAGCTGCATAATTTCAGATTCATTGCCATAAACGACCTGGGAATGGAATTAAATTATTCTTCGGGGGCCAACATCATTCAAACCATTTTATTTGATCGCTACGAAAAAGGTCTCATCACCTTTTGCTCAACAAACTTAAGTCCTATTCAGGTACTTAACCGGTACAACGATTCCCATAATCGTATTGCCGACCGGTTTATGCCCATGTTTCACCAGATAGAAGTCAAAGGAGGATCCTTCCGATGACATCAATCCTCTGTCAGATCAATACCGGGGATAAATCATACCCCTGTGTAAAATGGATTAAAAATCCTTTGGAAATAAACTATCAGTGGTTATTGAATCAGTTTCCGGGATCCCTGAAGACAATCCGGGCAACATGGTATACCGGGGTTGCAGAAAAGAATGAATTATACTATGAACAATCAATTTAAAAATCAAGAATATGTCAGTTAACAAAGCAATTATCCTGGGTCACATCACCGCAGACCCAACAGTGAAACACCTGGATGGTGGGGTAACCGTGGCAAACTTCAGTGTTGCCACCAACGAAACCTTTAAAAACAAAGCGGGAGAACAGATTAAAAACACTGAGTTCCACAATATTGTGGTGTGGAGACAGCAGGCTGAATTTGTGGAAAAGTACGCCCGCAAAGGTCTGATGTGCTATATCGAAGGAAAAACCACCCACCCAAAGTTCACCGACAAAGACGGAAATGATCGCCAAAAAACCGAGATCGTTGCCGAGGTGATCAAGATGTTGACCTGGCCACAGGATTCTAATCCTGAAAATCAGGGTCCCCAAAATAATAACACTCCTGATGGGGGAGACGATCTACCTTATTGATGGAAAAACATCGAATGGACGGATATCTAAGCGATATCACCAACAGTCTGGAAAAACTGGCCCCAATGGAACAAAATGCACTTCTATCCCAAGTAGTGAATAATCTCATTCAAAAACGGAAATCCGAAATAAAAGACAACCAGGAAAAAGCCAACACCCTTCTGGGAGCCAATGAAAAGTTAATCCAACTCTTAAAAATAGAATAATGAAAAAAATTCAATTCGAAACTAAAAACGGGAAACCGTATTATGGTGGCTCCCTCTACCTGAGTGGCACCGGAATTACCTCATTACCCGAGGGCTTAACTGTCGGTGGCTATCTCTACCTGAGTGGCACCGGAATTACAGATCCTAAATACACAAAGATTGATCCCGACAACCATCTTTTCACGTGGCTTGGCGAGAAATTCATCAAAGTTGATGGCATTTTCGCCCAGGTATTATCCAAGAAGAAAAACGTTTACCGGGTTAAGAAAATCGGGGACCCCAAAGAATTTTTCATTGTCACCAACGACAAAAAATATGCCCACGGTGATACCATAAAGGAAGCCAAACAGGATTTGATTTTCAAAATATCTGACCGTAATAAGTCAGATTATGAAAATCTTACCAGAGAGAGCGCCATAACCTACGAAAAGACGATTGAATGCTATCGGGTAATCACCGGCGCCTGCTCATTCGGAACGAAAAACTTTGTTACCGAAAGACTCACCCAGAGGAAAAAGCAGTACACCATTAGTGAAGTGATCACCTTAACTAAAGGTGAATGGGGTAATTCGACATTCGCGGAATTTTTTAAAAAGTAAATCATGGAATCAAAAAGTCTGGATGCCCCCAAAGGAATTCTGTTGGGATTATTTGTGGGAGCTGTCATGTGGGCAATTATTCTAATCATAATCCTGTAATCATGAGGAAAGAAGTGGCAACCAACCTCGAAACCGCAATAATTCAATCCGGAGATAAAGGACTATCTGATGCCTTTTACGAACTAAAAAAAGCATTAGATGACTATATCCCACCCAAAAGCAAATTTGGGGCATGGATATGCTGGCAAGAGATTGAAAGAGAGATTGACGGAGGGAAATACACCTTCAAGTCCCCCAAAAGAATGGTATTAAATCGAACTAAAAAGAAACGGAGAAGATCATGAGCCTGAAAGACCTACAAGCAGAACTATTGCAAGATCATAAAGATCAGTATGAAGCATTGGTACAAATTGCCTACTTATCTGAAAAACATAAGTGGAAAGATATTTTTGATTTGACCATTAAAAAAGCAGCCAGTCATAAATTAATGATTGATTACTTGGAGAAGGAGATTCAGCCATGAAGGGAATCCTATTCAAAGAAGAAATGTTTCTGGCTGTTATCGAAGGCCGGAAAACGCAGACCAGGAGAATTATTACGTCACAACCGGATGGCCGTGGTTTGAGAAATGGACAAACGGAAGATTGGCATGGTTTGAAAATGAAGCCTAGGTACTTTCCGGGAGAAGTGGTTTACTTGAAAGAGCCGTATAGCGCAATTGATGGAGGAATTGCCGGAACCCTTACTTTTTACAGATACAATGGTTCCAATGACATAATGGATAGAAACCTGCGTTGGAAAAACAAAATGTTCATGCCAGCCGACAAGGCTAGATTCTTTATCCGAATTACCAAGGTAAGATGTGAGCGGTTACAGGATATAACTGAGGAGGATGCCATTGCTGAGGGCATTGAAAAAGTCTGCGATTACGGCACTACCGGATATAAACTATACACCCAGCCAGATGCGGCATTTTCCGATATCGATGCTGTTTGGTCTTATGAAAGCCTATGGGAATCCATCAATGGCAAAGGATCATGGGATTTAAACCCCTGGATTTGGATTTACGAATTCCAACTGGAGGCCCGACCATGACCGAAAATCTTTTCACCAAGGATTGCATCCGAACCTTCACCGGCCTATACATGAATGTTTTTGAGCCAACTCCGGAAATGATAAATATCAGGGATATCGCTCATGCATTATCAATGGAGTGTAGGTTTTCCGGGCATTTACCCAACTTCTATTCAGTGGCTGAACACAGCGTGATGGTCAGCAGGATAGCACCTAAAGAATTGAAACTGCAGGCCCTTCTACACGATGCCAGCGAAGCCTATTTGCGCGACATTCCCCGGCCCATCAAGCCCAAACTGACAAATTACAAGGCTATTGAAGATAAACTCATGCGGATTATTGCAGGAAAGTTCGGTTTTGATTACCCACTTTCCAGCGAAGTGCACATGGCGGATGCTGAAATGTTGCAATGGGAATGGGATGAATTAATGATCGGGATCCCCGGTAACGAACCGGTTGTATGCATGGACCCGAAACTGGTCGAGGCTAATTTTTTAAGTGAATACTACCGAATAAAATTCGTATGAAACCCAAAATTAAACCTGTTAGCAAAGGAAACCACTACCACTGTAGTGACGGACGAACTGTAAGCAAAACCTATGTCAACCGTATGGTTACAAAGGCTAAGAGACAGGTATTAGCTGATCAATTGGAGACCTTGGGATATCATAAATGCCAGGAGTGCGGAATTAACGGTGGGACCCCACTGGATTGTGCCCATACGGTCAGTGTGGACGAAGCACAGAAATCGGGTAGAACTGAATTGTCCTGGGCCCCCCAAAACATCAAAATCCTTTGCCGGCATTGCCACAACATCTATGACAAAAGAAATATCGGAGGGGCCCGATGAAGAATGTAACCTTGATCTATGTCGATCTGTTCTGCGGTGGAGGAGGTACAACAACCGGTGTTCACAATGCGCGGATTGGTGGTGAACAGTGCGCCATTGTTGCTGCCTGTATCAATCACGATGAAAACGCCATCCGATCGCACAAATCAAACCATAAGCAGACCCTACATTTTACTGAGGACATTACCCTTCTATACAACACTTCGCGCATGACACGGCTTGTCAGGCATGTCAATTACCTGCAATTTATTTACCCGGATGCCAAGGTTGTACTGTTTGCCAGTTTAGAATGCACAAATTTCAGCAAAGCCAAGGGTGGACAAGCCAGAGATGCAGACAGCCGAACCTTAGCGGATCATCTTTTCCCATATATCACCGCGATACAGCCAGAAATAATCCAGATTGAGAACGTCGAAGAATTCATGAGTTGGGGACCCCTGGATGAAAAAGGAAAACCAATAAGCAAAGACGCCGGTATTGATTATCTCCGATGGATTAACTCTGTGAAGTCTTATGGGTATAAGTTTGAACACAGAATTCTAAATGCTGCCAATTACGGCGCGTTCACATCACGCAAGCGGTATTTCGGGCAGTTTGCAGGACTGGGAGAAGAAATCTATTGGCCGGAACCAACACACGCCGAAAAGCCAGAAAATAGTCTTTTCGGGAAACCCCTGAAAAAATGGAAAGCTGTAAAAGAGGTTCTTGATTTTTCCGATGAAGGCTGGAGTATTTTTGATCGCAAGAAACCGCTGGTGGAGGCTACACTGCAAAGAATCTATGCAGGGTTGATCAAGTTTGTGGCCGGGGGCCAGAAGGCATTTTTATCGAAAGCGTTTTCCGGGGACCCGAAAAGTAAGTCAGTATCAGTTGATCGTCCTGCAGGAACCATCACATGCAAGGACCATCACCAGCTGATTAATACAGAATTTCTGGCTTCATACTACGGAAACGGTGACAATGTTTCATCAATTGAGAAGCCGAGTCCAACGGTGACAACCAAAGACCGGATATCATTGATTCAAACCCGGTTCATTGATCAACAGTACGGACAATCCACCCCGGCCAGCATTGATAAACCAATCGGGACACTGACAGCAAATCCCAAATTTGCACCAGTTGTGGTTGACAGGTACATCATGAACCAATATACTGGAGGTGGGCAATCCTCGGATGTAGAAAAGCCGTGTCCTGCCATTTCCACGGTCCCCAAGCAGAACCTAATGACGGTCAAACCTTGGGTGATGGACACCAACTTTAATAATGTTGGCAGTTCGATTGAGAATCCGGCCCCGGTGATTACCGCCAACAGGAAATGGCACTATCTCATGAATCCTCAATTTACTTCGTCAGGTGGATCTATCGATCGCCCATGTTTTACGCTCATTGCCCGAATGGACAAAATGCCACCATACCTTATCGATGTTGCCACAGATGAAAGTAATATACCATCATTCATTATTCCTTACGAAGAAGGAATAGTCTATGAGATTATAGAAGGAGACAGCGAAATCCTGGTCAAGATCAAGGAATTCATGGCTATTTATGGAATCATCGATATCAAAATGAGGATGCTCCGTATCCCGGAGTTAAAAAAGATTATGGGTTTCCCGGAAAGCTACATACTTATCGGTACCCAGGCTGACCAGAAAAAATTCATTGGAAACGCCGTTGAAGTACATATGGCTACCGCATTAGTGGAAGCCACTGCTAAAGGATTAATGAATAAGAAAATCGCTGCATAAAATGAATCCCCTAAATCAATTCACCATGAAACAAGAAGAAATCGACCTGTATTACGAAGAGAAAACCGCCAAACGCGACCAGCAAATGGTTCCGATATCCCGAATTCTAGTCATCATAGTTTTGGTTCTGATTCTGGGATGGTTGTTTGGCCTATAAAAAATCAAGAAATGACCCCAGAACAAAAACAAAGAATCGACAGCATGGATTATTATGCCTTGCTGACGCTATGGAGGTTCGCTAGTACCGGTGATCCAATTTTTCAGGGAGAAGCCGGCGAATATTATGCAAAAGTTATAGCACAGAAACGAAATGCCTTGCCGGAAGGTGAAGCATCCGAAATTTCTAAAGCGATCGGATGGAGAAGATGAGCGATACCCACAAACCCGAGATTGATTATACAATCAAGATTCCCTTGAAACAACCAGGGGAACAACATGGCTGCCAGCATTGCTTAACCCGGAATAGCTGTCAGTTTTATATCGAGATTTTTCTCGAGCATCCGCGGGGATGGAAGAACACTATTAATCATCGTACAGAAACCGAATTCATAGGATTACTGTGTAAACATTTTACCTCATGAAATACGATTGGTTAACCCCGAATGGTTGGATAAATGATCTAACCCGGCAGGAATTCAGGAAAGCCCATGGTAATATTATTGTATTAGCATGGATTAGAAGTAATTGTATGTATTTACAATTTAATTGTCCCTCATAAAGATAAGACCCAGGGTACTTTAACATCATGAAAGCGATCTCTCGCACAATGATGAAAACTTAAATCTTTAAATTATGATTTGCCCAAAATGTGGATCTTCCCGTATTAGTAAGAACGGCACCCATGCCGGAATCCAGAATTACCGGTGTTACGATTGCAATAAATTCTTTAGTGAAAGTTTGCCAAAAGAGACAGTTAAAGAAACCCCCATCCCGGTTGTTCCCGGAGTGAAGGGGATATCGGAAGCTGAACTCCGCAGTAAGCATGATAATTTCTTTATCTGCCAGACCATGGTAGGGAAACTTACCAAAAACAATTTTCTCGCGGAAAGGGATTTTGTCGTGTTCTGTAATTTCAAAATGGGGACCGGGTATCGGCAAGCTATGGAGGACCACCGGTTCGATGATCACCATGGACAGGCCGGTGGAACCATCTATTGGGGACACAAAGAGGATATTTTAAGACTTAAAAATGAAGGGGTACTCCGATGACCGGAATCAGCGAAAATGAACTAAAGGAGAAGCATGGAGAAGTCTCCACGGAACTCCGCAAGCAGATTAAGAAACTCGAAGGAGTATTGGATATCTACCGGCAGGAACATGGAAAATTAGAACTGTTCTTTGCCCAGGTGGAGGAGGCGATATCCGCAATCCCCCAAGTTCCTATCTACTATCACCGACCCCGGAAGACTATGCCTGGGAAAAGTATCTGCGCCGCGGTTATGCATATATCAGACACTCACATGGGTAGTGTTCAGAATCCGGATGAAATCGAAGGCTTTAATGAATACAATCCTGAAATATGTGACGCTCGCTGCATGAATTATACTGAGAGCGTTGTCAAATGGGTACAATTACATCGATTGGCCTATCGGATTGATGAATTACACATCCTGGTCACGGGAGACCTGATCAGCGGGGATATCCACGATGAACTAAAGATTACCAATGCATTCCCCTCACCGGTTCAGGTGGTACGTGCCGGGGAATTGCTCGCCAGACAAATCATGTTTGTTGCCCCCCACTTCTCAAAGGTGGTGGTTCATTTTTTATGTGAGGATAATCATTCGAGATTAACCAAGAAGCCTCAAGCTAAAGAAGCCGGATTAAACTCCATGAACTACCTGGTCGGGGAAATTGCCCGGATATATACTAAGGAACAGTCAAACATCGAGTTTAATATTTATCCTGCTTACGAAATTGTGATCGGCATTCTCAACCGGAGATACCTGATTCTCCACGGCCATAATATAAGAGGCTGGATGGGGATCCCCTGGTATAGTATTGAAAGGAAGATTGCCAAGGAAGCAACCGCAAGAATGGGTCTGATGATGGATGAGTATTTTGCAAAGAGAAACGAGATCGGATTTCACAAAATGATATTCGGGCATTGGCACCAACCCATGGATCATCCATTATACAGCTGCAGCGGAAGTGTACAGGGGACCGATGCCTATGACCATAAAGACGGTCGGCATGCCGGACCCAGCCAATCTGCCTGGTTCATTCATCCTAAGCACGGGGAATTTGACAGAACCAACTTCTCATTAAAATGAAATTTACCGTCTATTTTGAATTCTTCGGCAAGAAGATGAAGACCGATGTGGATGCCCCAAGCGAAAGGGAGGCTGGCCGGAAGATCATCGAGCGAATCAATATTCTAAAGATTGATCCTATAGAAGAAGAGGATTCGGGATTCATTAAGTTTTTCAACGATGTAATCAATGGAAGAAAATGAAAATATTCGGAAGATATAAGATCGGATGGTTACCGGAAGGTGCTGGTTGGAGGAAGGGAGACTGTATCATCATGTGCCCCCGGAAGAATTTTGATGAAACCACATGGCAGCTCCGAAAAGTTAAAGGACCCAAAGGAATTCGGTTATCGATATGGATTGGTTCTTTTGACACCCTCAAAGAAGCCATGAAAGCCGGTAATATGGCGATAAACAAATGATGGCACAGATTGCAGTTACCGTTGTGATAATCCTTGGAATTATAACCCTCTGGCGTAACCGGGGAGGAAACCGACCGGATACAACATAATCAAAGCATTAAGCCTCGCCAACCACCGGGGTTTGTTTTTGTAACAAACGTTACAATATTGTAACAAATGTTACATTCTTGAAGTTGAAGGGTGAAAAAGGGGTTCAATTAAACTTGAAAATTCAAGTTAATTCGTAAAACAAAGTACATCAATCAATTAAGGATTTAGCCAGTTGGTTAACATTCTCACTCCCTCTGGTCTTAACGGAAATCTATCCCCCGAGATTCATTCAATTAATGTAAAATAATACATTACATTATACATGAATATTGGTCTATCCCCCGTAATTTTCGAGACCGACACCAAAATACTGTATAAATTATTGAATAAAAATGCAGAAAGGACGATACTTCTATCGCCCCTTCGTAACTTTTTCTCCGCATGGAAGATAAGATTATCTCAACTTACTCTTATACCGTTCGTCGAATTCAACCTCGATGTGTTCCAGAATAGAATCCAGGGAAAGTTGGCCGGCAGCCAGAAATATAAAATACTTGCACCATCCATCCGCCCGCTGGATAGTCACGAACTCATGTGGAAGGAATGGTTGCTGTTGTCCCTGCAGAGGATACCACTTTTGTCCGTCCTGACTACCGAAGACATAAAAGGAATGCAATGTGTTTTTCTCCGGCTCGAAGTGTCCATACAGGTTGGCCGAGCAAATCTTCTTAAAAGTGTGTTGCGCCAGGGTGATTGGACGGGTCTGTATCATGTATTGGTTCGGCTCCGTAGATTCTTCACATAGATTGTACATGCAATTCCCAACCACACCAAGGATATCGGGATAACTATCCAGAAAACAATACCACCGCTGGGTGATCTTGGACCACTCTTTACTTAAGAAAGAATAGACATAACTGTATCCGGCCCGGGTGGCATCATCGAGCATCGGGATCCCCACACCCTTTCCCGGCCAGTCTCTTTCGCCAGATCCGGACCCTGAACCCTGCCAATCGCTCAGATTGCTAAGCTCTTTTTTTGATACGATCAACTCCCGGTTCTTCCGGTCGAATCCGATTATAGCATCCGCCAGGTAATCGATAAAGGGAACGCTTGAGAGATATCCACTTAAGGTAACCAGGCAATCTGTGTTCAGGTACCCGAGGTACTCGTTATTCGTAAGTATCGGATTATCGAGTTTCCCCTCCACCGCGCTGGAAAGTTCCACCACCTGACTTCCACTGATAAGGAATAACCCCCTGGTGGTCGCGTAAACCACCCCCGCGCCGACATTAATAATGGAATTGATATTAGATACCACATCGGAATTTAAAGGCAAAATAGAGGCATATAGAACCTCTCCACTTCCCACCTGCAAAGCATAGACTCCCTGGGAACTGAAAACATAGAGTGGAAATTGCCCAAATTGCCCCGCGGAAATCGCCTCTCCCATGGCACAAGTCTTTAAGACTATGTTTCCATGCGCTCCAACCCGGTAAGAATTCGCAGAAGGAAACGTAAAGGGGTTATTGAGCCCGGTAACCTGAATCCGGTTCGTATCAATCACGATTCTGTTGGATAATCCTTGGGTAGCTGCCAAATACTGCACATCCGATATCTCCGTCCCCGGATTGGATAGATCAATCTCCCTGGGTTGAGGTCTGTTGTTTATAACATTCCAGTTCATGTAAGACGAGTAATTGTGAAATGAACTTGGTGTCAAACTGTAAAAATCCCCATCCATACATAGAACCGAGTAATATTTGCCAGTAGATTGATTGTATAAATAAAACTTCATTTTATAAGCTCGGAGATCCGGGTAGGAAAGGACAACATTTAACAAAATAGTGTCCGGAAGAGAATCATGTTCCCACACAGTGACGTCTCCATCGATCTGCTTAAAACTATTCACCACAACGCGCTCACCTTCGGTGGTTCTTAGAAATACTACCTGAGTCAAAGTCCATACATCAGCGGGAGCTAATGGGGTATAACCCACAAATCCCCAGGCATTGACAGCATAATCGTAAGTTGGCCCTGTTGAACCTCCGGAATCCTCCAAAGCGTATGCGTTCATGTTGAGCCCCAGGTTCAAGTGTGTGTTCAGATTACAGTGATGGAGACGGGAATTATATAGGTAGGAATTATGCGCGGTAAACAGGTGATGGGAGGATTCATCAATAGGCAAGAGCGGTTTTGTTGCGAGAATATCGATTGGACCGGCATCAGGGTAAAACAGTTCAGTTTCGCCCCCTTTAATGATATCAGCCAAAGCAATTTCATGAATCTTATAAAACTCCGTAACGGAACGATCCAAGTTTTTAATATCCTTGTTGATTATCATGGGTGCCGTTGCCCCACTGCCTCCCGCGGTGAATTCATAATTCGATTTATCTTCATCAAATACGAATTCCGATATCGGTTGGGAAATAAAGAGACACAAACTGACTGCTATTCCGGTCCATTCATTCAATAACGCCTTATCAGTGGTATTGAAGAAGTACTGACCCGCTATCTTATCTACAGTCAGCTCCTTGAATTGGTACCCGGTAATAACCGGTAATGCCGTCGAGGTACCGTCAATATACAAATCATTGGTCCCCAGACGGAGATGCATTACCTGGGAGTGTTTAATGTACGTATTGTCATACAACCTCCACGCCATGACGCATAGCACATGACCTTCCATATATCCATCTTTACGATATCCTGATAATTTATAGGTTAATTCAGCCATTGCATCTTTGAATACAGCTTTTTGATCGGTTTCTCCATTCTCCAATCTTCGATTGAGATCCGGCCGGCAAAAAAACTGAGGGACAGGAAGGGAAGATAATTCCGTGAAGGTATCAGCGTCAGGATCGTACTTAACATTATAACCATTCAGGTCCGTATGAACAATCAGAATATTTCCCAGGTGGGTGATTAATTGAATGTTGCCCACGTAAGTTAGGATCTCCGTTTCTTCGGTTGGTGTAATGCGATAAACTTTGTGCTCCGAATCCAGGGCCCCGATCAAATCGTTAAGAGCCGGGAACCGGTAAAGGAAGTCATAGGATTCCAGGTCAAAGACATATTCTGCTTTAACTTCTTTCTTACCGATGACCTCATATAAAGCGGATTTACGTTTAGCCACGTTCATGGATTCCTGCAGAATACCCATATCAGTGAATCGTCCCCCACTACGGTCGATTCCCTTTAACTCGATAGCTTTTAAGTTTTTCATTTTACTTCTTCGTGTGTAATGTCAATAGCTTTTTGATTTGTTTTTGCCTCTTCTAATTCTCTTCTGTGCTTCAGGATGAGTTCCGTCGCTGACCACATTGATTTCTTATCCGGAAGTTGGGCCAGCGGATTGGTTACCGAGTGACTTTCGATACCTTCATTCAGGGCCCTCAGACAATCGTTTACATCGCGGAGACTCTTTGCCTTAGGTAGTAACCGGTTGATAGTTCTCAGAACCTCCATCCGGGTCTTCAGGCTTTCTTTCAGATACTCCAATGGGGAATGGTCGGATTCCTCCAACTCGGCAACCAGCATGGGTGCTGTCTGGGCACCGAAACGAACCTCCAATTTTGCAGCTGCTTCTTCGGCGCTGATGTGCTCAAGTACACCCTTTTTAATTAATTCGTCCCGCCAGTTGTATAACGCCTGGCAACTGACGTTATACTTTGTTTTGGCAACGGATAACCCGTATCCCCACATATAGAGAACCGCCTCTTTCTTCTCTTCCTCACTCAAATACAATTTAGGCATAACGAAATATTAGTCCGGGTAAAGGTAAAGTGGAGTACTTCTATCTTAGTGAGTATTACGATGAACCTCGCTACAATTAGACATTCGTTTATCTGTTCCGGAATGTACTTTTCACCCGATTAATCAACAATTGTCATGGCAGATCAATCTTCATGGTTAATGAATAACTTACCACTATTGGGTGGTATTTTAGGCGGTCCCCTTGGAGGAATTGCCGGATTTTACGGGCAAGGGATTAAGAAACAGTATGATAAAGCTGGGGAGTGGAATCAAAAGGCAGAGGATACCGTAAACAACCAGATCTCCGACTTGGGAAGTTGGTATAAAAAGGAATCCGGTACCTCCTTCCTTCAGACCGAAGCCGTTTCCAGTGCCCTAGAGCAACTCAAAAGAACTCTCTCGGAAACCCTGATCGGCCAGAATAATAACGCCGTCACCGGTGGAGCCACTTTTGAAAATCAATTATCCGGGAGGAAAGTTGCAACTCAGCAATATGGGGATGCTGTCAACAAATTGGTGGGTTACGGTACCGATCGTCAGGATCAACTTACTCAGAGTTACCAAACCAGACTTGCTCAATGGTTGCAGGCTAAAATGAACCAGCAAATGGGAAGGGCTCAGAACTATTCCACAGCTGCGGAGAATATGATCCAAGCCCCTTTTGAGCTAGCTAATAGTGCTATCAGTGGCTTAGGTTCATTAGCCAAGTTTGCTGGTGGTGGTATCGGAGGCGGTGGCGGAGGCGGTGGGTTCACTTATACAAATCCTGCTGGCGATTGGTCAGGTAGTTAATACTTACAATATGAGCACACAGGATCCCACCACCGACTACGCGAAGGCATTAGCCCTTTTCAGCAAGATGCCCGGACCGAAACCTTTCAACCTGATTGATCCGGCGACGGATTTTCGCAATCGCATGAATCCCAATGTGAAATCAGGAATGGTATCTTCGACGGTAGACGTGACCCCTCAACCTAAACAGTGGAGTACAAATCCTTTTTTGGGTTTAGTCCATGACAATCAGGCAAAAACTCAGGATGAACTCGCCCGTCAGCAGCGGAGAGTAGCTGCTCAGGGAATGGTTAATGGACTTGGGAATGTGGTTAAATCTTTATTCTCCGCTTATGGAGCTTCAAAGGGTGCCCCGATATCACCTGTTAAAGGAACGTCCCAACTTGACATCGCAAGGATGGATGAACTCTGGAACCAACAGATGAACCAGGAGCAAAGGGCCAATGCCGAACAACTGCAACTCATGTTACAGGATTACCAATATAACCGGGGAAATGAAGAGTGGATGAACCGGTGGAAGATGCAGAGTGATGAATCCGATAAAGATCGTCAGGCACAATGGAAACAGAATGAGTTAACGCGCCAGGAGAATTCTAAGGACAGAATGTTATATCTGGAGACCCAAAGGCAGTTATCCAAAGATCAGGCTCTTGAATTAGAGAAACTGAAATCCCAAAACAAATCTCAGTTCTGGGACGAAACCTTACCAGACAAAGAGAACCTGGCAAGATTAGCTGGAGCGATACGGAGCGGACAAATTGACCAGCAGGGAAATATTCAGAGCGGCCTGATTGATCAACGAGGTGATAAGCAGAAGGAAGTCAACGCTGAGAAACCATCTTCCAAACAGGCCTATTTTACTCCAAAAGATTCAAAAGGACAAGATTACAATTTAAACGAGGGTGATTTTCTTACCACTGTAGATCTTCTGCAAAACATTCAAGATAAGAACCAGGAACCAATTCTGGATAAAAAAGGAAAGCCAACGGGTCAGTATAAGACATTGGATGAACGATATAAGGGATTAGAAAATGCCGATCTAACAACAACGGATGGAAGGAAGACCGCTGTAAATAAATATTTCAAGTATCTCCATGGGGATAATTTGAAGGCACAGCAGACTTCTAGTACCCAAGCCGCACCCTTAATCACTCCTCCATCTACTACCACTACTCAAAGTAAACAGGACAATCGTTTGATTCAATTACAGAATGACCCTGCTTTCAAGGCATTGACCAAGGAACAGCAACAGGCATTACTTCAGAAGGCTCAAATCAGTTACCGTTAATACCATGACAGAACCCGATGTTCAGGTAGTCACTAATCCGGAAGAGGACCTGCTTAAAAAGTATGGGTTTACTCCCGTTACGGGTACCCCCGATATACCTGCCACCAAGAATACGGGATTCGTCTATACCCCCCCAGAAATCGCACAACCCGAGATAACAGAACCCGTTGTTGAACCAAAAGTTGTTCCCGGTCCAGTTGAATCCAAGGGTTCATTCTTCGGATCCATAGCGAATAACCTACAGGGGCAGTTGGGGAATATTGAGAAGGGTGTGGGTCAGGTGATGGTTGATGTTACAGGAAAACAGAAGATCAACCAATTGGCCACTGATATTCAGCATAAGAAGATAGATGTCAACAATGATTTTGGCAAATCAGCACAGGACTATCAAACACAGGTTGATGTCTTAAATGAATATGGAAAGAAGTTACAGAACGAATTAAATGATGTCACCCGACCGTATGATATGGCTAAGTTGGCTCCGGGGTTCGACATGTTGGATACGGATGTTAAAAAAACATTTGATGATCAGAAACAAAATGCCCTTCAACAGTGGGGCAAGATGGGTGAATACCAGGATTACCAGAAAAAGATAAAGGAAGCAACTGGAAAACTCGACCAATACAAAGCACTTCAGACCGAATCTGAGGCCAAGATTATTACTCCTGGTGGAAGTATCTTACCTATCCCCGGCATACAATTAAAGGCTAAAACCAATCAGGAAACTGTTCATGCCATTGCAGATGCAGCAACTACGAAGACTTTTGGGGAATCTGTTCTGGATGATGGGATACATAATATCACTTCCGCTGCCGCAATGGCGAAAGGTAAAGATGGTTTCTGGTGGGATGCCGGACAGGTACTCGGGGGAGCCATCCCGTTCTTTGCCTCGGTGGCCGCAAGTGTAGCTCTTCCACCTGCTGCACCGTTGATCAGTGCTGCAACAGGAATCGCTTACGGACTTGAGGGTGCGGGATCGATGGGAACGGCCTACGAGGACTACATGAAACAAACCAGGCAACCCGTTGACGCAAAGACGAGGGATCTTTATATGCTTGCCGGTGGCCTGACAATGGCCATCCCCTCTATGATCGGATTAGGCAAACTTGTTCCCGAACAATTGATGACCAAAACTGTTTCAGAAACCCTGTTAAAAGGTGGTTTTGAGAATGGAGCTCGAAAAGTATTGGTGGAATTTGCTGAACAAAACCCAGAAATAGCCCAACGGATCATAAAGGATGTGGCCTCCAACGCCATTACCGGTGGAAACATCATGGGTTCAATCACCGGATTGGATATTGCTCTCGAAAACAGTTTCAAAAAGGACAAGGATAAGACTGGGTTCCTTGAAGCAATTAAGAAAGTGGGTGAATCCTATGGTATGGGAGCCTTGACAATGGCTTTTACTGGTCCATTGAAGACTTTGGCTGTTACCCGTCAACAGATGGACTCAAGAAAGTCTAATGGTGGGGTTACGATTGGGATCAACGGGAACACGAATGAACCATTTGAGATTATCGGCAAGGACAACGACGGAAATTATGTCGGATATACTGGTGATAGTCAAAAGATGAGGGTTGCCCCTGAAGTGGTAACCACAAAAGTCACCGTTCCATTGGATTTATTCAATCAAATAGCTAAAGAGGCACCTA
>Ga0114951_10002907_pt1 | contig 18614 bp, 15 predicted proteins | sample AM7aDNAmetaG_FD_88677 | JGI IMG/M metagenome (GOLD analysis project Ga0114951, IMG submission 88677) | Freshwater microbial communities from Finland to study Microbial Dark Matter (Phase II) - AM7a DNA metaG | ecosystem: Environmental > Aquatic > Freshwater > Lake | place: Finland: Lake Alinen...
CTCGCGCCGTGGGCTATTTTCTGCCGCGCCTCCGGCGCTCTCCTCCAGAACCGGGTTGTTTTTGAGCAAACAGAACATTTGGGCAACACGCCCTCGCGCCGTGGGCTATGACCTGCCGCGCCTACGGCGCTCCCCCGTCACCACTGGCCGGATGTTGAACAAACAAAGCGTTTAGGCAACAGGCCTTGGACATCCGTTCTACGGTCGTGAACCCGCGTTCTGAGACAGTCTCGGCGGTCGCGCCCACCACAACACCATCTGTCCGCCGAATCGTTTGGGTCTTGAGTTTCTCCGGCGCTCTGCGTTGACGACCGCGCGAACCCTCATGTGCCGGTCTTGTGACATTTCGATGCCCCGGTTTGTTTCTGTTGCTTTTGAAGCCAAGCTGTCTAAACTAGCGACCGGTGCTTTTATCGGTTCACATCCGAGACCGCCGCCGCCTCGTCCTTATCCCGAGGTATCAAGCCGCATCGGTTAGTCACCACTTCCATGAATCACTACGACTTGTCCAGCGTTCCGACCACCACCGCCGACGCGCAACCAAGTCTCTTTCGCGAACTTGAAGTCTCCCGGCCGCGGAGGCGCAAGGTTCCGCGGAAGACCCCCGGCAAAAACTACATCCTCGACACCAACGTTCTGCTCCACGACCCGCAGTGCATTCACCGCTTCGCCGACAATCATGTCTGGATTCCGGTGGATGTCCTTTCGGAGCTTGACCGTTTCAAGAACGAGCAGTCCGACCGCGGCGCCAACGCCCGCGTCGTTCACCGCAGCCTCTCCGCCGTTTTCGGGCAGGGCCAGAGCGAGGCGGTCCTCAATGGCGTGCCCACGCCGGGCGGCGGCACCTTGCGGCTGGCGGTTTACGACCCGAGTGACAAGTCCACGCCCGCGCTGGAAAGCTTTCGCCGCGTCTTCCCCGAGCACGACCGCACCGACCATCGCATCCTGGCCTGCGTGCTGGTGATCCGGGCGCACGACCGGTCTCCGACCGTTCTCGTCACGAAGGATCTGAACATGCGGCTCAAGGCGCTGGCCATCGGCATCCAGTGCGAGGATTACCTCAACGACAAGGTCGAGGCGCGCGACGTGGAAGGCTACCGGCTGCGCACCGTCGAGGTGGATTCGTATGAACTCCAGCGCTTCGCCAGTTCCGGGGAACTCGAACTGGGCGATGGCCGCGCCAAAGACATTGTGCTCAACGAATATGTCCTGTTCGCGACCAGCGAGCGCAAGACGATGCCGGGGCGTTTCAGTCAAAATGGAAAATTCCGCCGGCTTGCCGTGCCGGACGGCGTTCGCATCCCGCGCGGCATCTACCTCCGTCCGGCCAACCTCGGCCAGCAATGCCTCCTGGACGCACTCCTCGATCCGGCGGTATCGCTGGTCACCTGCTACGGCCAGGCCGGCACGGGCAAAACCCTGCTCGCCGTGGCCGCCGGTTTGAACGCGGTCTTCAACAAGACCTACAACGGTCTCAACGTCAGCCGCCCCGTCGTCGCCATGGGCGACACGCTCGGTTTCCTGCCGGGCAGCCTGGATGAAAAAATGCGCCCGTGGCTCCAGCCGATCTACGACGCGTTCGACGTGCTCATGCCGCCGCCGGGGCTGCAGCCGGATCACACCATCACGCGCAAACAAGCCCGGAAATTCAAGGAGCAGGCGGCCCTGCCGCAATACTCGCAAAGCGCGCCGATGCGCAAACCTTACGAGAGCCTGATCGAAATGGGCGTCGTCGAGATCGAGGCGCTCTGTTACATCCGGGGCCGCTCGATTCCCCGCCGCTTTTTCGTCCTCGACGAAGCGCAGCAACTGACGCCCCTCGAAGCCAAGACGGTCGTCACACGCATGTCCAAAGGCTCCAAGCTGGTGCTCATCGGCGACCCGGCGCAGATAGACAACCCGTATGTGGACAGCCTCTCCAACGGCCTGGTCTATACGCGCAACCGGTTCAAAGGCGAATCCATCGCCGCCCACATCTGCCTGAGCAAAGGCGAGCGCAGTCCCCTGGCCGAGGCCGGCGCGCGGTTGATGTGAGCCAACCCTGTAGCGGCGGGCTCCGACCGCCGGATAACTGGGAGGGGCGACATCCTTGTCGCCCGATAATGATTCGGCGACAGGAATGTCGCCGCTCCCAGCTAAAGCAATCATTCGGCGGTCAGCCCCGAAAGCGTTCGGGGTGCAGACCGCCGATACAGCACCGGCCGTGCCCGACAAAAACCATTGTCAGCCGCGCGCAACCCGATACACTCGGCCCATGACGTTCAAGCGCATCATGGAACGCATCCCAATGGCCTCACCCCAACAACGCACGCCCGCGCTTCGGCTCCTGAACATGAACCCACTCCGTTTCACGCTCCTGCCCGCCGTCTGGCTCGCCGCTCTTTCCGTTGCCATCTCGGCCGAACCCCTCACGCTCAAGCTCTGGCCCGAAGGCGCGCCGGGCAAGCCGGCTCCCCTTTCCGAGGCGACCCAGAAACTTCTCGCGGCCGACCGGCCGAGTTCAAACCGCGTGACCAACGTCACCGATCCGGAGATCGCGATCTACCGCCCGGAGAAGCCCAACGGCGCCTCCGTCATCGTCGCGCCGGGCGGCGGCTACCGGTTTCTTTCCTACACGCACGAAGGCACGCTGGTCTGCGAGTGGCTGAACTCCATCGGCGTCACCGCCGTGCTCCTCAAATACCGCACGCCGACGCGCGACGAGACCCCGGTTTACGAAAAGCCCGTGCAGGACGCCCTGCGCGCCCTCGGCCTCGTGCGCCACCACGCCGCGGACTGGGGCCTCGATCCCCGCCGCGTCGGCCTGCTCGGCTTCTCCGCCGGCGCGAACCTGCTCGGACACGTCGCCTGCGACCGCAGGCCGCGCACCTACCCGCAGCGCCCCGACCTCGACGACCCGCGCGGGCCGGACTTCGGCGTCATGATCTACGGCGGCGGCTTTCTGGACAAGACCGACAAGACCCGGTTCATGGACGGCTTCAGCGTGCCGCCGGATGCGCCGCCGATGTTCTTCCTCGTCGCGCACGACGACAAAACCAACCCGGTCGAAGCGGCGATGCTCTATCTGGAATACAAAAAGCTCAACCTCCCGGCGGAACTCCACATCTACACCCGGGGCGGCCACGGCTTCGGCATGCGCAACGACAAGCACCCGATCAACGACTGGCCCGCCCGCTGCGGCGAGTGGATGAAGAGCATGGGGTTTCTTGGCGGAAAGATGGACGCCAATCCGCAGCGTTAATCTTCCGAGCCTATGAAAATAAAATTCGCTGCCGTGTTTGCCATGCTGGCAGCCGCCAGCATCGCCAGCATCGCGGTCGCGGCGCCGGAGCGGCCTAACATCGTCGTCATCCTCGTGGATGACATGGGATTCTCCGACATCGGCTGCTACGGCAGCGAAATCCCCACGCCGAATCTCAACGGGCTGGCGGCCAACGGCGTGCGGTTCACGCAGTTTTACAACACGCCCCGGTGCAGTCCGACGCGCGCGGCGTTGATGACGGGACTCTATTCGCACCAGGCGGGCATGGGCTGGCTCGACAACAAAGTCGAGCCGCAGTCGCGCGGGTTTCACGGCAAACTGCTGCCGCGATGCGTGACCATCGCCGAAGTGTTGCGCGAGGCGGGCTACTTCACCGCGATGACAGGCAAATGGCATCTCGGCCAGCAGAACGGCACGCCGCCGTGGGAGCGCGGTTTCATGCGCTCGCTCAACTCGCGTTACGGCGAAGTCTATTTCCCGGTCGAGGCCGACCGGCCGGGCACTGGAAAACTTTATCTCAACGGAAGGGAACTGCCGAAGGACTCGCCGGAACTGGGCAAGGACTGGTATTCCACCGACCTGTTCACGGACTGGGGCCTGCGATTTATTGACGATGCGCGTGCGGAAAAGAAGCCTTTCTTCCTCTACATCGCGCAGGGCGCGGTCCACTTCCCGCTGCGCGCGCCCGCCGACATCATTGCGAAGTATCGCGGCAAATACATGAAAGGCTGGGACAAACTTCGCGAGGAACGCCACGCGCGGCAGATTCAAATGGGCATCGTGGACGCCCGGTGGCCGCTGTCGCCGCGCCCGGACGATTCCCCCGCCTGGGACACGCGCGAGCCGGACAGAAAGAAGCGGTTCGATGAAATCATGTCCGTCTATGCCGCCATGGTGGAGTGCATTGATCGCGCGGTCGGCACGCTGGTCGAGGGGTTGAAGAAACGCGGCGTCCTGGACGACACGCTCATCGTTTTCCTTAGCGACAACGGCGGCAACGCGGAAGGCGGCCCGCCCGGCGTCACGCGCGGCGAAGGCCCCATCGGCGGCCCGCAATCCTACGTCCAGCTCGGCATGAACTGGGCGACGCTGGCGAACACGCCGTTCCGCCGCTACAAACACTTCACGCACGAGGGCGGCATCAGTTCGCCGTTCATCGCCCACTGGCCGGCAGGCATTCCAGCCGGGCGCCGCGGCAGCTTGGAAAAACAACCCGGCCACCTCATAGACATCATGGCTACCGCCGTGGACCTTGGCCGCGCCAAATACCCCGCCGAGTTCAAGGGCCACGCCATCCTGCCGATGGAAGGCGTCAGCTTGCGGCCCGCCTTCGAGGGCAGGCTGCTCAACCGTCGGCAGCCGATCTTCTGGGAACACGAGGGCAACAAAGCCGTGCGCGACGGCAAATGGAAGCTGGCGCAAAAATGGCGCGGCTCGTGGGAACTTTACGACATGGAGGCGGACCGCACCGAACTGCACAACGTCATTGCCGAGCACGCCGATGTCGCCGCCATGCTTCAGGCGGCGTGGAACGCATGGGCGGCGCGCGCTTTCGTGGACGAATGGACCGGCCCTGACCACACGAACTGGGGTGAGGACATCCGGCCGCCGAAGAAAACGAAGTAAAAAGGGGGCAATCACCCGCCGCAAGCGTTCGACAAATCCGCGCTTTGCATCACGGCGATACCGGCGCGCGCTATTTCCTCAATGGCTTTCCTCACATCGTCGGGACGCAAATTCACTCCCCGGCTGGCGTCTTCAATGAGATGGGTCTTGAATCCCATGGTCGCCGCGTCCAGAGCCGTGAACTTCACGCAGTAATCCGTTGCCAGGCCGCACACAAACAGCTCGGCGACACCCTGCGCTTTGAGCCATTCGCCCAGACCCGTGGACTTGCGATGGCCGTTGTCAAAAAAGCCGCTGTAGCTGTCTATGCCCGCGTCCGTGCCCTTGGGAAATACCCTGGCAATTCCCTCGCGGCTCAACGCGCCGGCGAGTTCCGCTCCCGGGGTGTTCTGCACGCAATGGACGGGCCACAGCGTTTGGGGCAGGCCGTTGAGTTCGATCTGCTCGAACAGCTTCCTGCCCGTATGATTCGCCGCGAAACTGCCGTGATTGGCCGGATGCCAATCCTGTGTGGCGACCACGAGCGGGAAAACCGGCAGCAGCCTGTTCACGACGGGGATGATCGCATCCCCGTCCGGCACCGCCAGCGCGCCGCCGGGCAGGAAGTCGTTTTGAATATCCACCACGATGAGAGCTTTCATGGAATGTCCGGTTGGTTGTCAGGCGTTTGGGATTCGGTTTGTGAATAATCAATGAACTCCCGCGGAACATGGTTCACGAGCCAGACGCCGTTGGCCGAGCGACGAAACACGTGACCGGCCCGATGCATGTCGCCGGCGCGGATGATCAGAAGCACGGGTTTGCCATGGCGTCCGCCGACCTGAAAGGTGATCTTCGTTTCCGCCGAAAGATGGACGTCGTGACGTTCCATTCGTTGCAGCCCATTCTCGCGGATGCCGGGGAGGAAACGCGTGGCTGTGCCATGATACAGGAATTCCGGCGGCGTCTGCGGCGGGTATTGGAGATCCACCTCGACCGAGTGCCCCTGATTCGCGCGAATGCGCTGGCCGTCCTCGCTGAACGCGAAGCGTTTCTTGTCGCTGGTTGAAACAACGTGCTTGAGTTGATCGAGCGTGAGCGTGACGCCGCGGCGATTGACCGCCTGCAACAGCTCGTCAACGCCGACCCAGCCCGCCGTGTCCAGATTCAACCCGACCCGCTCCTGCTCGTGCCGGAGAACCAGGCTGAGAAACTTACTGGTTTTGATGGTTTCTTTTTCGTTCATACCATGATCCCTATATCAATACGGAGGCAGCAGACGGCGGAAGCCATGCAGCAGGACGACCACCAGAAAAATCAGGTTCCGCAAAATCACCGCCGGCCAAAAATAACGAACTCCGCCCAAACCATGACTGGATGTCGTTTGTTCGGCGAGCCGTTGCGCCACGGCCCGGATGAAAACAACCGAGCGCGGCCATTCGATCAAGTCATCCACCCATTCGCGCGGGATCGCGCCGGGTCCGCCACTGGCGCCACAAAGCGCGCCGAGAATGGCTCCGACGGTGTCCGTGTCCCCTCCGCATGCGATGGCCGCCGTGAGCGCGCTCTTGAAATCGCGTTGATGGAACAACCAGGCATAGATGGCCACGGGCACGACATGCAGCGCATAGCCGCTCACTCCATTTTCCGAACCGAGCACATGCGCGAAATCCCAGACCGAAGCCTTTCGCGCCAGCCCGGCTCGAATGTGCGACAGGCACTGGTGCCAGTCCGGCTCCGGGGAGAGTTCGCGCAGAGTGGAAAGCAGCCGGGAAATGTCGGGCGGCGACGAACTGCTGGCGGCCAGCGCGGAGCATTCGGCAACGGCCATGGCGGCGGTTTCGGCCTGCCATCCGCGGTGAGTCAGGCGCGTCGAGGCGCGCACGAACTCGCGGCGTTTTGCGGCGTCCGCGGCGAAGTAGGCGCCCAGGATGGCGCTGCGCATGGCCGGCCCGCTGCCGCCGGAATGCACGGCGCTTTTCCCGGGAGGAAAACCCAGCCACAGTTTCAGGCACGCCCTGGCCGTGGCGAGTCCCACGCCGGCCGGCAAACTGGCAAACCACCAGCGGAATTTCCATGCCAGCGTCCGCTGGAAGGCCATGACGTCGTCCGGATGAGACAAGAGCGCCTGCGCCACCATCAAGGTGTGTTCGGTGTCGTCGCTGATCATTCCGCGCCCGAACAGAAAACACATCCGCCACTTGCCTTTCCACAGACGGGCAATTCTCCCGGGCGAAAGATTCTCCAGCGGAAGACCGAGCGCGTCGCCCACCGCCGTTCCGAGCAGCACGCCCTCGAAAACAGCCCGTGCCGGCGGGGCTTCGGAAACCTGGGTTGTGACTGTAGCGATCATCCGATTTGCATGGCCTCCTTGGATTTCAACCATTCCGCGGGAATGCCCTCGCGCCCCGCGCCCAGCGCGACAATTCCGCCGACGATGGCCGCGTTGGTGTCGCAATCGCCTCCCGCCTGGATTGTCCGGCCAAGGGCGCCGACAAAATCGGCGGCGTGGTGGGCGGCCATCCAAATGCAAAACGGCACGGTGTCGGGCGCGGTGACCAACGATCCGTTTCCCAGGACCCTTGCCGCTTCGCGAGAGGGTGTTTCACGGGGCGTCCGGCTCGCCAGAAGAATGCCGCGCTGGACCAGGCTCTCCGGCGTAAACCGGAGCACCTCGTCGAAAAACCTTTGGGCATGGTCGGGGGCAGGGGTTTTTCGCAATTGCCACGCGACCGACGCGGCCACGGCAACGGCGATCGTTCCGGCCACTCCTTCGGGGTGCGTATGCGTCACCAGAGAAGAGGCACGGGCTTCCGCCGCACAACGCACGGGATCGTCCGCAAAAAAAGCGCCCAACGGCGCCACTCGCATCGCGCCGCCATTTCCCATCGAACCTTGGCCGCCGAATGCGTTTGCCGCCGTGTCTGTCCACCTGGCTCCCGCGATGATTTCACTCATCTGGATTCGGGTCATCTTTCCGTAACCGCGCTCCGGATCGCGTTCGAACCTCCGGGCGAAGCGTTTGGCCAGGGCATCCTGATAAATGCGGCCATGACTTTTCAAAACACAGGCAATCGAGATGGCCATCTCAGTGTCGTCGGTGTGAAACCATGGACCAGCGGGGAGATCGTCTTCCGCGAGCCGGCGCGGTGCGGTATCGGCCCGGTAGCTCAACATTTCTCCCAGGGCGTCGCCGATGGCGAGCCCGTCGAGGGACAACTTCATCCGTTCGACGCGCGCCGGGTGGTCGGGAAGTAATTCCGCTTTCCAGGTGTTCGAATGTTCTGCGAGGATCTCGCGAACGCGCTTCAACCAGGAAGTTTCAATCCAGTCGGTTCCCAAAGGGCCGACACGATCCACCATCCAACCGGCGAATCGCAGTTCGTTCTGCATCGAGTAAACGCGATCGATGTTCGACGAGTGAATCAAAACCGGGCACACCGGCATGAAGTCGCCCAGGAATCGCGCGACGTCCACGCCCGTGCCCGGGTCCGCCGTCGTCCCCGGCATGGGATTCAAATCGTGATCGAGCGAAATGAGGGCCGCCGTAGGGAAGTATTCCTGGCATTCGGCGCAAATGGACGGCGCATCCCACCAGACCTTCAGTTCAAATCCATCTCCCAACGCCGCGACAGCCTTGCGAAACATCGCCACGCGGTCCTCGTTATCTTCCAAGATGAGAATGGTTTTCATTTCGATCCTGCGGCAACGACTGCGCCTGCAAAACGGTCGAAGAGTTGCCCGACGGCTTCGCGTCTTGCCATCACGTTTCTCCAGCGTTCTGGAACCGCACCGATTCCATAGTGGACACCGGCCAGCCCGCCGGCCACGCATGCGGTGGTGTCCGTGTCGCCGCCAAGATTGACCGCCCTGAGCACGCAATCTTCATAACTGGCCGTCGTGAGCATGCACCAGAGGCTGGCATGCAATGTGTGAATCACGTAGCCAGTGGAGGCAATGCTGCCTTCCGCGAGAGAAGCGAAATCATCGCAGAGCACATGCCGGAAATGAGAGTATTCCGGCGCGCGTTCATACCAGCCTGTGAACTCGACGCGAGTGGCATCGAGGGCAGCTTGGGGCTTCCAACCGAGAAGCAGGTTTCGGCTGATTAACCCATACAAAGCGCACGCCATTTTTGAACGCGCGTGGCCATGAGTGATGGACGAGGCTTTCTCCAGACATTCAACAAGCGTCTTTGGCGCCTGGCTGGCAAATCGGAGCGCCACCGGCAGAATCCGCATCAGCGAACCGTTCCCATTGCAGGACTCATCCCGTCCACCCGCTTGTTCAGCCGGAGTCCCGCCGGCGATTCGCAACAGAGCGCCCGTCGTGGCCGCGCCAACGTCGAAAACCTCCCCGTTGGCGGTCCACAATCCTTCATTCATCCATGCGACGAAACGTCTTCCCATATCCTCGGGGTCAAACTCCGCATGCAGCAGGCTGTCCACGGTGCAAAGAATGAGTGATCCGTCGTCCGACCAAGTTCCCTTCGGCTGGCGATGAGTCCCAAATTCGCGCATATCGGTCACGGGGTCTGCCTGTCGTTCCGAACGACTTTGGAATTCGACGGGAACTCCGAGCGCGTCGCCGACCAGTGCACCCCAAAGCCCGCCCAAAACACGATCCATGGTATTCATGAGTTTCAATGGACAAGATTCCCTTTCCGTTCCGCGATGCCGATGACGGCCTGCGTGCCGGAGTTGAACTCCAGGAAGTCTTTCTCGATGCCGTCGCTGAAAATCACCCCGTTCTCGGCCATGCGCGATTCGAGGATCAGCGGCGTTTCCGACGAGACGCGGCCAAACACCAGCGAGGCGCCCGTGGTTTTCGTGGGGAACGGCTCGCGCACGGTGTAGAACAGGTAATTCGCATCCCAGGCGAACTCGGTCTTCACGTTCAAGCGCGCCTTGGGGTTTGCTTTTCCTTTTTGGACTGCGGCCGCGAACAGGTCCGCCGGTGCCTGTTGAGTCAGAGCTGCGCCCGCCGATCGGGTGATGGCGGCGGCTCCGGTGAGCAGGCTTTTCAGCCAACCGGTTGACCCCATGCCCGTCGAGACAATCACGCCGCTGGACGATTGCGTTTCGCTCGCCTCGCCGCTGCGGATGAGATAGCGGGCCGAGCCATGCGACTTCGGGCCGATGAACAGGTCGTTCACGCCATACAATGTCTGGCCGTTGTTCAACGCCGCCTTGGCCATGGTCACGGAGCGCGTCGGACGCTTTCGCAGCACCGCCTCGGGCATGACCTTGGGCAGGTCGCTCACCCGGAAAGGCAGCAACCGGCCGTCCCATCGCTCCGGATCGGGGTTCACGCCGACGACGGGCTGGCCGTCGAGGTATTTCAGCGTGTTCGCAACCAATCCGTCCTGACCCAGCGTGACCACCGTGTCGTCCGGCGCGAAGACAAAGTTCGGCAGGAAGCCGCGATCCACGACTTGGACGCGACCGACCTCGGCGAGCGCCGCCTGGGTCTCGTTGAGCGCGCGATGATACGTTTCGTCTTCACGGAGGTAGTCAGAGAAGTCCGCGCCCTGGTGCTCGACGTAAAAGCGCGCCTGGCTGACGGTGTTGAACCGGATCACCAGTTCAGCCAGGCGCGTCGGCCGCGTCACGAGAACAACCTTGTTGTCAGTCAGCCGGTTCATTTGCGGGCCGGTTGCGGCGTCAGCAACTCGCGCAACAGATCAGGCGAGATGTTGAGTTGGCCGATCTTTTCCGCCTTGCCCGCCAGTTCCTGGAAGGCGAAGGCGATGAGTTGCTCCGGTTTCATGCCCGTGCTGGCCAGCGCCTGGAGGATCTTCGCGTCCGCGCCGCTCAGCGCCTTCATCGTGCCCGCCACGTTGTAGGCGCGGGCATCCGCCTCGGTCCTGGCATTCTCAGCCGCCAGCGCAACCAGGCTCTTGCGCCGGTCCTCCAAACCGATGTTGGCTTCGAGGGCCTCCTTTTTGAGCAGGCCTTCCTTCTCCTGCACCGCCCGCTCGGCGTCCATCTGGGTCTCCCGGATCTGGCGCTTTTTGTTCTCGATGGCGATCTCGGTATTCAACTCGTTTTCCTTGATCGCGCGCTCCTGCTCCACGGCCGAGTTGCGCCGGGCATAGATGGCCTCGTCGGCCTCGCGGAACAGCTTCTCCCGCGTCTCGGCTTCGAGCGCCCGCGCCGTCTCGGGCGTGGGCTTGACGGCCAGTATCGAGAGTCCCAGCACTTCCAAACCGAGCGAAGTGATTTCCTCCGACGCGACCAGCCCGGCCTTCACGGCCTTGACCAGTTCATCTGACGCACGAATGGCCCCGCGCAACGGGAGCTTCTGGAGTTCGGCCCGCGCGAGCACGTTGATGACGTGAATCACACGCTCGGGAAGTTTTCCCGGGTCTTCCGATGCATACGTCCGGCCATCGGGTCCCAGCGTGAAGTTGAGCAGCGCCGCCAATCGCCTGGGGTCGCCCACGCGATAGGTCACCTGGCCTTGGAGGGTGACGCTCTGAAAATCCGCCGTCGTCTCCTGAAAGATGAACGGCACATCGGCGCTCGCCACCGGCACCGTCACCAGCGAGGTCGTCGGCCCGTAGTAGAAGAAAGACAGACCCAGACCTTCGCGGACAACCTGTCCTCTGCGATACTGCAGGAGGTAGGTGGTGGGCTGAACCTTGATGAATTTGATACCCATCATAATATGTGCCTTTCGTTGACTGCGTTTTCGGAACCGATCTTGTCTCAGACCTCGAAATTGAATCCGCGTTTCTTGAGCTTCTCGTATTTGATCGTGTCGAAGCGGAACATCTGCGCCGGACGATGACGCCCGGTCATCTGGGTTTCCTTGAGCGGCACCAGCAGGCCGTAACTCAGGACCTTTTTGCGAAAGTTCCGCTTGTCCAACTCGTTTTCGAGCACCGCCTCGTAAAGATGCTGGAGCTGCGAGAGCGTGAACTTGGGCGGCAGCAGTTCAAACCCGATGGGCTGGTAGCGCACCTTGCTTTTCAGCCGGGCCAGCGCGGCCGCCAGAATATCGGCGTGATCGAAGGCCAGCTTCGGAACCTTCGAGATGGGATACCAGCGGGCATCCGCGGCGTCGGTGGCGGCCTTGGTGTCGTGAGCCGCCAGTTGGACGAGGGCGTAGTGAGCGACGCTCACGACGCGTTCGCGCGGATCGCGTGCCACCGTGCCGAAGGTATAGAGTTGTTCCAGGAAGACATCCTTGAGGCCCGCCTCCTCCTTGAGTTCGCGCCGGGCGGCGTCATCCAGCGTTTCGTCCACGCGGACGAAGCCGCCGGGCAGCGCCCATTTGCCCTTGAAGGGTTCAAGGGCGCGCTCGATGAGAAGCACCTTGAGTTCGCCTTCGTCGAAGCCAAAGACCACGCAGTCCACGGTCAGGGCTGCCCGGGGATATTGATAGGTGTGAGGCATAATAATTGCTCTTTCGAGTTTAGCGGCGATCCATGCGGTTCAGACGGAGCTCGCCGCCGAATCGTTGAGGCATGGCGGCGATCGGGGCCGGCTCTTTTGGCCCGGCCGGACGATAGAGGATGGTGGTTTCAATGTTCATGACGAGTAAGTGTTGTCTTTACACGAGCACACAATAGTGTCCAATACACACTATGTCAAGCGGGAATCTGAAAAAAGATGAACTTGGCCGCCGATTCCGGTAGCCTTCCGGACGTGAGTTCAGAACGGTTGACAATCTCGAACCCGGCGCCCGCCCCGCTGCCGCGTCCAGTGCGCCGGGAAGCGGAGGCGGCGGGGCGGCCATCTCTCCAACCGAAATACCAACGCCCATGAACTACCTGTTGTTTCCCGGCCGGCATCTGGTCAACACCGTGTTTCAAGACACCTATCTGCGGCGGGTTCTGTCCACGCCGCCCGCCGAACTGCCCGGAGTTCTGCCCGGCCGGGCTTCGCCGGCCAGCCCTCCGACCGGAATCATCTTTGCGATTACCTCGGCCAACCAGGAAAATTCCCGCTTCAATCCGATTCCCTTCCATGTGCGCGCGATCGGCGTGGACCGCTTCGCCCGCGATCTGCGGCAGCGGGCGGATTTCCACTTCCGGGTGTTTGGCATTCCGCACTATGGTCACACGCGGTCCTTCGCCGCGTTCACGGTGAAGGAGATTGCCAACCAGAGCGAGCAACGCATCGAACTGACTCCGGAGAACTGCCTCGTGCTTTGTTCCACACCCGAAGTTGTTCGGATTTATCGGGAGCTGGGGTTTGCCATTGCGCCGGCGGAGTCCGCGGAACCCGAACCGAGGCCGGCGACACCCCTGGAAATCATTCGTGAGATTGGGGCGCACAGCCCGGATTGGCAGAGCCGGCCGCTGGTCACGAGCAACCTGGCTCCAAGCCACCGGAGCTTGTTCGAAGACATGCCGGAAATCCCGCAACGAATCGCGCGCCTTTATCAAGATCCCCTGACCAACCAGGAGGGCAGCCTGACTGCCACACGAAATTACAGCACCTACGCCCGCGGCATGAACGAAATCATCCGCCTCAAGTATCTCGACATTCGCGGCGGCATCCGTCCCGGCCGCGTCGTGGACGAGGGTTGCGCGGACGGCGCCTTGCTGGCTGAAATCAGCCGGAACTTTCCGGACTCCGACCTGTTTGGGATTGATCTGTCGGCGGAGTTTGCCGGGCGATTTCATGAGCGCCAGCGCGCGGGGGAATTTGGCGGCGCCTACGTTCATTTCTTCCACCGCAACCTCCTGGACCACATTTTTGAACGCGACTCCATTGATACGACAATTTGCAACAGCACCCTGCACGAACTCTGGAGTTATGCGGAGCAGGAGAAGACCGTGCGCGGTTATCTTGCCGAGAAACTCAGGCAACTGCGGTCCGGCGGCCGATTGATCATTCGCGACGTGGTCGGACCGGAGGGCGCGGACCGGGAAATACTGCTGGGGTGCTCCGACGGGGATGGAATGAACCCTGATCCCGCCGACCTCGGCCGGCATGCGGGTCGTGAGGCCGAGTGGCTGCGACAACTATCAACCCGCAGCCGGTTTCATTTGTTTGCCAGGGATTTCCTTGGCGGGAACCGCCCGTTTCCCCACCGGGACACCGTGCATGACGGACGCCCCTTCGTCCGGCTCACTCTTCGGCAGGCCGCCGAATTCCTTTCCAAAAAAGATTACACCGACAACTGGAAAGCGGAGATGAACGAGGAATTTTGCTTCTGGGATTTTGCCGCCTGGAAGGCTGTCCTGGCGGAGATCGGCTTTCAGGTCCGCGAAAACCCGAACAATCCAACGCAAGGGTCGCGCGTTTACACGAACCCGTGGATCGTCCAGAACCGCTACGAGACCCACGTCGTTTTGCTCGACCCCGATGGGCATTCGCTGCCCTGGCCTCCCACCAACATGGTTCTCGTGGCGGAAAAACCACAGCGGTGACGGTTCAAGACAGGGGTTCGACCGGGCCGATGTGCTTCCGGAGTTCGGCCAGTTCCGTTTCAAATCCTCCGGACAGGATGGGAAAACGACACCACGTTTTGGGGTCGAGATTCTCGTCATCCAGATGGAAGGAGGGCGCGTAGCGTTCGCGTTTCCATTGATTGCGGCACCAGAGCTTGAAGAAGCGCTCCACCCAGCAGCCGAGCTGCTGCGCGGTCCGCGCCGGAAACTGGACCCGCATGAGTTCAAAAACTTCAAGCGGCGAACGTTTGTCGCGGATGGCCGCGCGCTCAATCGCGTCCAGCACGTCGTAAGGCATCAGGTCGTCTTCGTCCGTTTGATGGCGATCGGCCGGGCGCAACTCCGCGGTCGGGGCCTGCTGGTTCACGGCGGCCAACGCGGGAATCGGACGCAAACCCTCCGGCCCGGAGGTTTCCAGCCACCGCAACCAATGCCGGAGAAAGGCCTTGTCTATTCCTGCGATGGGACTCAATCCGCCGCTGGTGTCCCCGTCCATCGTGGCGTAGCCGACGGCGGCCTCGCTCCGGTTGCTGGTCGCGAGCAAGAGCGCATTCCGCAGGTTTGCCAGCATCCAGATGCCGGGCGACCGCACGCGCGCCTGGATGTTCTGCAGCGCGAGGTCATCCCGTTGCCAGTCCGGCTTGCGGCCAATGGCGGTTTCGATGGCACGCAGGTAGCCTTGATGGATCGCTTCCACGTCGAGTTCGAAGTGTTGCGCCCCAAGGGCTTCGGCAACGGCCCGGGCGGCGGCACGAGTGGCCGGGCCGCTGTTGGCGGTTGCCTGGTAGGCCGTCGCAAGCAGGGAGCGCGCGAGAACGCGGGGAGTGAGCGCTGCGGGCAAATCCCGGCAATAACTCAACTTCGTTTTCAAGGCGCTTTCACCCAGCTCGTTCAATGCGAGCTCCAGGGAGAGCGCCACCAGGCACGAGACCGCGGCCGAATCGGCGCCCCCGCTGAGCGAAACCACAAACCCGCAGGAATGGCTTTTTCTCAGGTAGTCGAAGAGCGCCAGCGCTTCGGCGCGGAGGAACTCCTCCTCTTTCAGATGAGAACTATTCTCCCAGTTTTTTCCAGCCGGGGGCGGAGCCGCTTGTTGGGGAACTCCCGATTGCGGCCAGCCGAAGGGCACACGGATTCGCAGCCTGGTATCGCCCTCGAGGTCGGGCTGAAAGCTCGCCGTTCTCGCCTGATTCATCCGGGTGGCATCCACGTCAAGGATCGCGGTCGTGAGCTGGCAATCCCGGAAGCTGAAGCGCGGTCCGGCGGCGATGAGTTTGCCGCCTGTGGCAATGAGCGCGCCCCCGTCGTAAATCGCCCGGCCGGACTCGTTTCCCAGCAGATTCGCGTAGACGTAGCTGACGCCAAAGGCGCGCGAGCCTTCGAGGACAAATCGCTTTCGGACCTCCAGCTTGCCGAAGGCGAAGTGGCTGGCGCTCGGATTCAGGATGATATCCACACCATGGAGCGCCAAAGCCGCCCCGGGGCGATTTGCCACCCAGGCATCTTCGCAGATCTCGAACCCCATCCGGATGCCGCCCACATCGAAGTGCAAATCGCCGATGGGAAATGCTTCACCCGTTGGCGAAATCCATTCGTCGCATACCCCCGCCGGCCAGGGTTTGAACCAGCGGGGTTCGTAATGAATGCCATCGCCGGCGAGAAATTTCTTGGCGACCAAGCCCGCCAGTTGTCCGTCCACCGCCAGCGCCGCGCAGTTGAAAAGACTGTTCTGATGGAGGATCGGAAGCCCGAATGAGACCACCATCCCGCGGGTTTCCGGCAGCAACGACCGGAGCAGCGCCCATGCGCGCTGATGCGTATTGGCGGAATGGAACGCGTCTTCACAACCGTAGCCCGTCAGGCACAACTCGGGCAGGCATAGCAGACGGACGCCCTTCGCCCGCGCCATCTTCAAGGCCTCTCGTATGTTTGCCTCGTTGTGCCGCCAATCGAGAGGCGTCTGGTTCAGAACAGCGGCCGCCGTGTGAACTAGCTTCATGGCATCAATCCTCTCCGCGAGCCTGCATGAGGAGTTGGGTTCTCAACTGGTGAAGGCCCAGTTCGAGTCCCACCGGATATTGGTGAGGGTGGACGAACCGCTTGACACCGGGATAGAGGCTGGCCAATTGATCCTGCGTGCGCTGCCGGATCGCGCCCAAAGCAGGAGGTGGATAGACAAGTTCGCCCCGGCGAAAAACCGGCACCAGCAAGTCTTCGAACCGTGTCTGCGCACCCATGCTCTTGCGTCTCGTGGCATCCAGGGGATCCACGATGGTCAAACTCTCGGGCGCGCCCGTCTCTTCATCGAAGATCGCGTCGCCGATAAATTCCTTGTCGGTATAAAACCGGCGCACTTGCTGGATGCCCGGCGTCGAAATCTTCGCGGCTTGATCACTGACTTTGATCTTATACGCCCAGTGACCGTCGTTTCCACGAACCGCGCCGAGCTTGTAAACCCCGCCCAAGGCAGGTTGATCGAAGGCGGTCACGAGCTTTGTGCCAACGCCCCAGACATTGATGGTCGCGCCCTGTTCCTTGAGGCTGGCGATAATGTTCTCGTCCAGGTCATTGGTGGCCACGATGACGGCCTTCTGGAAACCGGCCGAGTCGAGAAGCTTGCGCGCCTCGATGCTCAAGTAAGTCAAGTCGCCCGAATCCAGCCGGATTCCGACCATCTCATGGCCTTGCTCCCGCAACCAACGACCCGTTTCCACGGCGTGTTGAACGCCGTCCAGAGTGTCGTAGGTGTCCACCAGGAAGACGCAATTGTTCGGCATGGCCTTCGCATAAGCCAGGAATGCCTCCCGCTCGTCATCAAAGGACATGACCCAGCTATGCGCGTGGGTGCCGCGCACGGGGATGCCGAACTTCTTTCCGGCGAGAACATTCGATGTTGCCGCGCAGCCTCCAATGAACGCGGCCCGGCTTGCCGCCAGGGCGCCATCCACACCCTGAGCCCGCCGCAGCCCGAACTCCATCACCGGTTCGCCCCGCGCCGCCAGACACACCCGGGCCGCCTTGGTCGCGATCAAGGTCTGGAAATTGACGATGTTCAGGAGCGCCGTCTCCAGGAGTTGGCATTGGAGGATCGGCCCTTTGACCCGAAGCAACGGTTCATTTGGAAACACCACTGTTCCCTCCGGGATGGCATCGATGTCGGCGGAGAATTGCAGCGCGCGCAAGTAATCGAGAAAGACCGCCGTGAACAACGGTTTCCCGTCGTTGCCGGGCAACGTTTTCAAAAACTCAAGATCGTCATCGGCGAAACGAAAAGCCTGCAGGAACTCGATCGCCGTCGCCAACCCCGCCGCGATGGTGAAACCCGATTGAAACGGCGCTTTGCGGAAGAACAGGTGGAACACCGCTTCCCGCTCCGCCCGGCCTGATTTCCAATAAGCGTTGGACATGGTGAGCTGATACAGGTCGGTCAGAAGCGCCCGTCCATGCCATTCGGTAGAGGCGTTGGGTTTCATTTCGTGTTATAATTACACTATATAGTCGCTCGCTGGCAACATCTGTTTTAGGCTCCACGGCATCCGCGCAACAACCGCAGTTCAATGAACAAAAACGGAAGCATGGTTCACCATCAATCTCACGGATGCATTTCGGCTAAGGCGTTTTGGGATAGACCACCCGCCGCAGCCATCCGGTGTCCAGACCGGCGGCGGTGGCGGCGTTCTTGGAGTAGGTCCACGTCAAACGATGTGTGCCGCCAGGAATGCTGAACGTCAGCGTCTGCCAGCCCGCCTCGCCGGAAATCGCTCCCGGCTGATCCACTCCGTCTATCGCGAACGTCAGGTAATCCCCGTTCAACTCCGAGGAGACCATCCAGTCGTAGCTCAATGTGCCCGGCCCCGTCACCGTCGCCTCCACCCACGATACGTTCAGATTGCCGATGCTCCCGCTCATCGCGGCATTGCTGCCGTCTTCCGCAAGCGTCGCCGTCCACGACGCATCGCCGTCGGTGCTCCACGTCAGGTTGGTCGCGCCCAACGCCTCCCCCAGCGTCGTCGTGGACAACGCCAATGTCGTTACGCTGCTGCTGGCGTCGCCGGAGGATAGCCCCGTCCCGGAGTCGCCGACGAGGCTGGCGCTGTGCAACAGGTTGTTCTTGATCTGCTGCAAGTCCACCGCGTTGATGGTGCCGCTGCTATTGACGTCGCAGAGGAAGTTCGCCGGGGTCAGCGCCGCCAGCAGGTTGTTCTTCACCTGCTGCAGGTCCACCGCATTGACCGTGCCGCTTTGGTTAACATCGCCATAGAGGGAGCGGACGATCACCGCATTGGTGCCCGAAAGCGGGTTGCCCGCCAGGTCCGTCAGCCCGTTCATCACCACCGTCAC
>Ga0114951_10002912_pt1 | contig 18581 bp, 22 predicted proteins | sample AM7aDNAmetaG_FD_88677 | JGI IMG/M metagenome (GOLD analysis project Ga0114951, IMG submission 88677) | Freshwater microbial communities from Finland to study Microbial Dark Matter (Phase II) - AM7a DNA metaG | ecosystem: Environmental > Aquatic > Freshwater > Lake | place: Finland: Lake Alinen...
AAGCGGCTTTCAAACGCTATTTTTCGTAGGGGTCGAACCCCTCAAGATCAAAAATAATTCATTGTGGGGCAAATATGAAAGCCTCTTTTTTTCAACAATCAATTGCGACACAGTCTCCAGGGGCGGGAACAGGAAAAAGAACCCGGGGCAGACACGCAGGCATGCCCCTACGCCTTAAACTTTCCCTTCTCATAGATGACTGTCTTTTTGCCGTTTGCAAGAAGGGCTGTCACCAGCTTGTCCTCAGTATTCACCAGATCCCAGTGCAGGGCAGAGTCATTGAACCCCAGAGCCGTTTTCTTTTCGGCGGTCAGTTCGGCCGGGTTGCCGGCATAGGTGTCGGAATATGATGACCCCACGGCGATATGGCAGTTGCCGTACGCGCCGCCGTAGTTTTCATCATAGAGCGTATCTGCCATGAAGCGGTCGATCTTTGAAAACCGTGTATCGGTGAGGGAGAACTCGCCCACCCTGCAGGCGCCCTTGTCCATGGCGAGCTGCTTTTTCACAAAGTCGGGATTCATCCGGGCATCGATTGTGACGGCAGAGCCTTTTTTGAATTCAAGGCGCACTCCCTTCACCAGATTGCCGCTGCGGTACGACGGCTGATTGGCATAATAAACGCCTTCAGTGCCACGCCAGTCGGGCGAGATGAACAGCTCGAAGCTTGGTATATTATGCCCGGAGATGCCGATCCAGCGGCGGCGTTCGCCATGGGCGATAGTCAGATCGATGGTTTTTGATTCGACCCGGTAGGCCTTTATCTTCAAGCTGTTGAGCCATTTTTTTATGCCCTGCGCGTTTTTAAAAATTTCCTCCCATGCACCAACGGGGTTTTTCGCGTTGAGGTAGCAGGCCTTTACGACCTGATCGGTATACTGCCGCAGCGACATGCCCGCATGCTTTGCCACCTGCTGAGTGGGCAGTGTGCACAGGGTCCAGCCGAGCTTGCCGTCCTCCTCGCGCTTGAACATGATATCTTTGAGGGGCTTGCGGGCTATCATCGTCTTTGCAATGCGGGCTGAATCGATGTCCTGCAGATGGGTAAGCGACTCGGGCGCGTACAGGAAAATGCTGCCGTTTAAATTGGCATACAGCTCGCGCTCGCCCGGAGCTTCAAACACCAGCTGCTTGTCATTGGCCATTTTAAAAAATGTGCGCTCCATGGTTGCCGTTGCAAGCAGGCGCGTGACCGGCTGCATGCCCCAGATAAGCAGGCGCTCCTGCATGATTTCGGCAAGCCGCAGCGCCGGCAGATTGTAGCGCACCAGCACGACATCGTTTTTTTTAAACTTCTGCGTCCGTGCTGTCTTAAGGCCCCAGATGAGCACATCGGCATAGTTGTTGAGCTGTTTTTCGGTAAGCATGGTGTTTTCTCCTTTTGTTCAAACATTAAAATCAGTGTCAAAATATTTTTTTGCCGTAGGGGAGGGGTTATTCCCATACATGTGAATTAAGAGCTCCTTCTCCCCTTGCGGGAGAAGGTCGGGATGAGGGGTGATATAAAATGCCCCCTCACCTCTAATCCTCTCTCCCTCGCGGGGGCGAGGAAGAAATACGCTGCACTTAATTTATCTGTATGGGGGTTTATCACCTCCTGCGGGCGGGCATAAAGCCCGCCCCTACAATTTATTTTAAATTTTGAATTTTGAATCTTAAAAATAGGTAACTATCACGTGCTTGTCAATGCAAAAACAGACTGTTGCGCGGGGCTGCAGGGTTTTCCCGATAAATTTTCGTGTTTGGGCATTCCCCGGCCTTTTATTGCGTTTCCGCCTTCTAAATGTTATTGTTTAGCATGACATCGGAGCTTTGCCCGGGTTTCCTTCTGGCGGTATATTCCAGGAGTAGGGGCTGGCCCCTGTGCCTGCCATAAGGATTTGTTTCCTACATTTTTTATCCGGAGTAGTCAATGATTGCTAAACCATCAGACAGTCTGGCTCTGGCCTTTAAAAATAACCTCATCACCTACCGGGAGCTGCATGAAAACATTGCCGGCTTCAGCAGCACTTTTTCTCTTGCCCCGGGGCAGCGGGCCGTCATCTTCTCGGAAAACCGTCCCGAATGGGTGTACGCCCTGCATGGGCTTTGGCTGCACAAGGCGGCCGCCGTTCCGGTTGACTGTTTTTCCGCTGCTGCCGACATTGCCTATATCATAAACGACTGTCGGCCCACGCTCATATTTTATTCTGATCAGACTGCTGCTGTGCTGGAAGATGCTTTGAAGCTGTCTGATTGCACCCAGCTGAAGCTGAATTTTGACGAGATAACAACCCCTGCCGTTCCGCGGGCTGAGGCTGCATCCGCTGCCGATGAGCAGGCTACGGCTGTTATTATCTATACATCGGGAACAACGGGCTCCCCTAAGGGCGTCATGCTGTCGCACGGCAATCTGAAGGCTGTGCAAAATATCTATCTTGACCCGGCCTATTATGGCCCAACCGACAAAACCATAGCGATTCTGCCGTTTCATCACATATTTCCCCTGCAGGGCGCTATGCTTATACCGCTGCGGACGGGCGGCGCAATCGTCATCGTCGACCAACTGAATTCCGAGGCAATACTGCAGGCATTGCAGAAATACAGAATAACCATTTTTATCGGCGTCCCGCGGCTGTACCGCATGCTGTTTGACGGCATCACGGCAAAAATCAGAAAAAGCCGTGTTGCCGCAGCCCTGTACACGCTTTCAAAAGCGATCGGCAGCTACAGCCTCGGAAAAATTCTCTTTAAAAAAGTGCAGGCAGCCTTCGGCGGCAGCCTCAGGCTTATGGTTTGCGGCGGCTCGGTCCTTGACACGGAAATTCAAACAGGCTTCAGGGGCATGGGATTTAAAATGCTCGACGGCTACGGGCTTACGGAAACCTCCCCGACGATTTCAAACAATCCCCCCAATGATGTAAAAATCGGGAGCGTAGGGAAAACGCATCCCTGGGTTGAGGTGAAAATTATCGACGGAGAGATCGTTGCGCGCGGGCCCGTGGTCATGCAGGGCTATTACAACAACCCCGAAGCAACCGGTGCGGTGCTGAGGGATGGATGGTTCCATACGGGCGACAAGGGGTATCTGGATGACAAGGGCTACTTGTATGTGTCGGGCCGCATCAAGGAAATTATCGTGCTCCCGAACGGCAAAAACATAAACCCCGAAGAGATCGAGCAGGCCATTCTTGCGGCAAGCCCACTGGTGAAAGAAATCGGCGTGTATCAGGACGGCGATTCCCTTGGCGCCATACTGGCGCCTGATTTTGCCCGGGCATTGCAAGAGAAAATCATCAACCTGCAGGAAACGCTTCGCTGGACGGTGATCGACGCCTATAACAACAGCGTTCCGTCATACAGAAGGATTCGCGGTCTTACGATTCAGCGCGAGGGACTTCCGCGAACAAAACTGGGGAAGCTGAAGCGGTTCCTGCTGCCGGCGCTGGCACACAGGGCCGACACGGACGCAGCCGACATCAAGCTGCCGGATTTTGAAGAGTACGGCATCATGAAGACCTATCTGGAGTCAACCGGCAAAAGCGCATTTCAGCCCTGGCATCACCTTGATCTTGATTTGGGCCTTGATTCTCTTGATAAGATTGAGCTGCTGGTGTTCATTGAAAAAACTTTCGGCCTTCAGCTCGACGAGGCCAGGCTTGCCGAATTTCCAAATATTCTTACGCTGTGCGAGACCCTGCGCGACACCAAGACCCGCACCACCCGTGAGGATATCAACTGGAAAGAGATTCTGCGGGAAGAGATAAACCTGACGCTGCCGAAGCGCATTATTGTGCTAAGCCTGTGCCGGTGGATATTCAAGCCCCTTTCGCGGCTCTATTTCAAATTTGAAGTGCAGGGCCTTGAAAATATTCCGGCCAACGTTGCCTGCATCTTTTCCCCCAACCACCAGAGTTTTATGGATGCCCTGATCGTGGCAAGCTCTATCAAGGGCAGCATTATGAAGAAAACCTTCTTCATTGCCAAGGAAAAGCATTTCCGGTCGGCCTTCAGGCGGCTCATGGCGCGAAACAGCAATGTTATCGTTGCCAACATCAACAGCGGCCTGAAGCTTGCCCTGCAGCAGACGGCAGCCGTGCTTAAAAGCGGCAGGAACATGGTCATATTTCCCGAAGGCGCCCGGAGCCGTGACGGCAGCCTTCTGCCGTTTAAAAAAAGCTTTGCCATTCTCAGCAAGGAGCTCAATGTGCCCATTGTGCCTGTTGCCATCAAGGGCGCTTTTGAATCACTGTCCATCGGCAGCCGCTTTCCCCGGCCCGGCAAGATAACGCTGCGGTTTTTAAAGCCCATATACCCGGAAGGCCGCGACTATGAATCGCTGCTGGAGCAGACGCAGAAGACCATACGGCAGAGCTTGTGATAAATCAGTTCGGAGTCATGAGTTCGGAGTGTAGGGTCATGTGGCATACGCCCCAATAGTTCGGAGTAGGGGCCGACCTTCGTGTCTGCCCGTGAGTTCAGAGTTCGGAGCAAAAATGTAAAAGGCAGTTCGGAGTCATGAGTGCGGGGTTTTCATACTCCGAACTCATGACTGCGAACCAGAGCATGAGGCGGCCATATTTCAAAGACGGAATTGCGCAATTGATGCCCCTCACCCCGGCCCTCTCCCCCATAAATGGCGGAGAGGGTGATGACGGCATTGCTTTAAGTATGATTTTTTTCGGTCTCTGAAAATAATGCTGCCTGATTTATCTTACAATAGTAAACACTGCATCCCGCGGTAAATCATGAAAGGCGATGCGGGGCACGGCGCCATCTACAAAAACAAGATCGCCGCGTTCAGCCTGTTCAAAATCACTGTTTGTCTCTGAACTGTTGCGCTCAAGGCGGCGCAGCTGCAGACGCTGCTCTCCATTGCAGACCCACAGCCGATCCTCCCCCTTGTTTTTTATCACATAGCTTCCGACCCGCCAGATCTTGTCTTTTGCCATGCCGGCATGAATGCTCAGCCGCTCAACATCATTCTTTACAAAACTGAGGAAGGAATACTTGATCCCTTTCTCTTTGGTGAAACCGAGCACACCGTCGATCAGGCGAATCGCCTCCGTCGGATGCCAGAACAGTTTTTCATGGCACCACTGCCTGGGGTCATCCTGCAGGGGGCAGGACGCAGCGCAGAGGCAGGGGGCATACAGCCGCAATTCAGTATGCTGCAGAAGCATGTTCCTGACATCAAGCAGGCGCCGTGCCGCGCGGCGCGTACCGGGATCCACAATAATGAGCGCGCCGCCGGGGGCCAGATGCCCGGTGATTGCTGCCAGACAGTCGCTAAGCGCTTCGCCCTGCAGCTCTGCAATGATATTGCCTGCGATAATGAGATCATAGAGTTCGGGGCTTTTCAGGAAGTCCGGCGAGATCACTGAGCCCTGCCTGAACGACGCCTTCACCTCCATGCCCGGCGGCAGGAAGCCCAGGCTGCAATACTGCCGTATGAGGCTGTCTGCGGCGGCGAGGCTGTCTTTGATGCGGTCGATACCGGTAAGGGAAATTGACTGAAGGCCCGAAGCATCCGTTCTGCTGACGTGGCAGAGGTATTCAAGCAGCCCAAGCATGAAGGTGCCCGGACCGCACCCGATATCAAGTACGGACATATGCTGCCTCTGCGCGAGATCGAAAGCGCCGCCTTTAACAAGTTCGTCCAGCAGAGGGAAAAGCTTTACCAGATTCACCGGTAAATAATAGAGCAGGTAGGCCTGCACGGCGGCCGTCTTTTTGTAGAGCGCTTTCCAGTCACATTTTTCCGGCTCAACATAGGCATCCGAGAGCGCTTTCACGGCAGCAGCCAGCTCCTGCAGCAATTTTTTGTTTTTATGCAGCCCCTCTTGTATGCCCGCATGGCTGCTGAGCAGCTGCTCAAGCTGCGGTGACAGGCTTATCGATGGTCTCTTTTTTTTCATAATCTGTGGACAGCTCCTTCCGGATGCATTAAACTTCTGTTTTATAAAAGCATTTCTAAAAAGGACTATCAGGCATGTCGGCAGGCACACTCTATATCGTTTCCACCCCTATCGGCAATCTCGAAGATATTACCATGCGGGCGCTGCGTATTCTTGCGGAGGTTGATCTTATTGCCGCAGAGGATACGCGCAAAACATCCATCCTTTTAAACCATTATACCATAAAGAAGCCGCTTACCAGCTACTTTGAGCATAATGAGCAGGTGAAAACCGGCTGGCTGATCGGAGAGCTGCAGGCCGGGAAAAATATTGCCCTGGTTTCAGAGGCCGGCACGCCCACTATTTCAGATCCCGGCTTCCGCATTGTTGCTGCGGCTATCGCAGCAGACATTACCGTTGTGCCCGTGCCCGGCGCATGTGCCGCCATTGCCGCACTCAGCGCCTCGGGCCTGGCCGTGCACCGTTTTGCCTTTGAAGGATTTCTGCCCCCCAAGTCGGGCAAGCGCAAAAATCTGCTCAAAAAAATAGCCGGCGAAGAGCGAACACTCATTTTTTACGAATCGCCCTACAGGATTCAGGCAGCCATTGCCGATATGATCGAGGTGCTCGGCGAGCGGCGCGCAGTTGTTGCCCGGGAACTTACCAAGCTTCATGAAGAATTCATATACGGTACGCTTCCCGTCATTGCAGAAAAACTCGGCAGAGCTGTGATAAAAGGCGAGTTTACCGTCGTTGTTGAGGGCTGCCCGGTCAGGAAGAAGCATGACGATCAGTAATGGTGCGGCCCGGTATGCAACTGCCCGATGAAGGAAATTTCGAAAATTTCCTTCTCCGAAAGCTCCCGGTTGATATACCCCAGATCCCGCAGCACCGGCACAAATGCCATGGTTGACGCGCGATAGGCCTCAGGCAGGGCCGCGCAGTAATGCGGTGAAATCGCAAACACCTTCTGCACAAATTCCGCATCGACGACCTTCACTGCCTGCGACAGAATCCGGGCAGCCTCATCCGGCTGTTCACGAATACAGTTACAGGCCTGCTCATGCAGCCCGATAAAGCCCTTCAGAAACCCCCCCTCTTTCAGCATGGATGCATGCACGACGATGCCGTAGCTGGGGTTGAAAGGCCATAAAAACCGGGGTGGTATGATAATGCTGTGGCCGTACCAGGCCTGCGCAACAGCCGCAAGGGGCGGGGTTCCTACTGCTGCTGCAATCTCGCCGTCTGCGATGGCCTGCGGCATGAGATCGGCCCAGGCGTAATTGACCACAGAAGCCCCGGCGACGCCATTGTTGTCCAAAAGGTGGCGGATGATGATGTCATGAATCGAGCCGCGGGCAGGTGCGCCGATTTTTTTGCCTGTAAACTGCTCAAGGATACCTCTTATATCATCGGCGTTTTGAGCAGTGCCCATGGCAGCGGGTCCAACCAGCACCGTGCCTTCGATATGCCCGCCGGCGATGCATTTCAGGGGCAAGCCTCGGCTGATGCCGATCATGGCAGGCGGAAGGCCGATGTAGCCAAGGTCGAGCTCTTCCCGTGCAAAAGCCTCGATCATGGCAGGGCCGGTTCCAAACAGCCGCCACTGTGCCTCAACTCCAAGCTCGACATCAATTGATCCCTGGTGTTTCAGGATATGGGAGGTGTGATACAGCGTGGAAAGATAGCCGATGCGGATCTGTTTCATACAATTTTAGATAAAAATCTTAATGGGATACAGCTGGTGATATTTTTATAATGCCCGGGAATGTCTGCCTGCTATAAAAATGCTTCCGGATGCCCAGACGGTCTCACGGTTTGCAGCATGCGGCCGGGGCACAACCGGTTATTGCTTTTCTACCAGCGCATAGGCGCTGTGATTATGTATGCTTTCGAAATTTTCCGATTCTATCATATACCAGGTTACATTGGCGTCAAGCTCAAGCCTGGCGGCAACGGAGCGCACTATATCCTCCACAAACATTGGATTGTCATAGGCCTTTTCAGTGACAAATTTTTCGTCTGGACGTTTTAGCAGCGGATAGATTTCGTTAACAGCGCAGGATTCGATAAGGGCTATCAGATCTTCAATCCAAAAAAATTTCTTAAAGCGAACCTGCACCCGCACAAGGCTGCGCTGATTATGGGCTCCGTAATTGCTGATTTCCCGTGAACAGGGGCACAGTGTCGTTACCGGAACCTCTACGCCGACAATCAGGTCGAGCTTTTCTCTGTGCGATCCGAGAAGATGGCAGGTGTATTCCATGAGGCTTGCCGCGCCGGTGACCGGCGCATTTTTCTCGATAAAAAAAGGAAAAAGAATTTCGATATGCGCCGATTCCGACCGGAGCTTTTCCTTTATTTTTATGAGTATTTCAGAGATATTCTGCGTGCTGATGCCGTGGCGGTAGGTGTTGAGCACCTCGATAAAGCGGCTCATATGGGTGCCCTTAAAGTGGTGCGGCAGGCTCACATACATATTGATCGTGGCTACCGTGTGCTGCACTTTGTTTATTTTGTCGAGCACCACTATCGGATAATTGATACCCTTAACGCCGACTTTGTCGATTTCTATCCGGCGATGGTCTTTCTGGCTCTGAATATCCTTGAGAGACATGGCGGCATTATCCTTCATAATAGGATGCCCAGGCATTATCGGATTCCCAGACGGAAACCTTAAAAAGACTGACGCCAAAAGCCGCAAGGCTTGTTTTCATTTCTTCGTACAAAACCCGGGCAATATTTTCCGATGAGGGGTTTATATCGCAGAATGGCGCAATATCGTTGAGGCAGACATGATCCATGCGCGCCAGTGTTTCACTGGTGATTTTTTTTAAAATTTTAAAATCAATGGCAAGGCCGATATCGTTGAGTACGCCGGCCTGAACAGTCACCTGTACCTTCCAGTTGTGGCCATGCAGCGCCTCACAATTGCCCTGATAATTCCGAAGCCTGTGGGCCGCAGAAAAAGCCGTTTCAATTGATATTTCATACATAGTTGTTTCTCTTATTATGCTGCAGACAGCTCCTGCTGCGCCTGCTGCTGTTTTGGTTGTGTTTTTACCTGTTGCTCCAAATTCCGGGCAGGATTGCTATTATCCTTATGACAAACCCGGCAGGTACCAAGCATCTATTTTATTAAATAATACACTGAAACATTTTTTCAATGATTGAATGCCGGTTTACAGCTTCAAGCACTTTTATAAATGATTAGCAGATAATAAACTGCCTGTATATTGAAATTTGAGCTACTGACAGTTGAAGCCAATCGTTTTTTGTACTTCTTTAAATCAATCACCGGCGCGTTATTATTGTTTAATAAAATTTTCCTTGATGATTTCTTATAGAGTTTTTACTGACAGCAGTAAAACTAAAACATATATTCAAACTCTTTTTATAGGAGCGATGTATTGTCCTTCACTTGAGCAGGACAACATTTATAGAACAAGGAGGGGGCTTTTTATGGTTATTTATTTAAATCATGTGATAATAAGTTTTTTATTGATTTTTTTTTTGTATGTGTTAAAAAAGAGATTAATAGGACATTACAAAAGGTTGAAGCATTAAATTTAATCCTTTTCTTGATTGAACAGATTAAAAAGAATCTAACAGGAGCAGAGGTGAGTCATGACAACATCAAAAGAACCTTCGCAAATCATGACAGTGGAAGAAGTGGCCGATTTTTTGAAGCTTTCAAAAATAACGGTCTACAAGCTGGTTAAAAAAGGCGACCTGCCGGGATTCCGGGTCGGCAATTCCTGGAGGTTTCGTCGCGAAACCATTGCAGGCATTATAACAAAACAGCCTGCCACCAAGGTTTGATTTGCATAGAAGAATTTTTTTGCTGAAGACTGAGGCGCGATGAAAATATTTCTGAACACCTGCTGCATTGTTGCGGTTCTGATTTCTCTGGTCTATTTCGCCATGCAAAACAGTCAGGCAGTCACTGTGACCTACTACAATGGTATGTCAGATACGTTCCCCATCTGGGGGATTGTAATCATACCTTTTTTTGTAGGTGTCGTAGTTGGTAACCTGCTTGATGTGATCCAAAGGTTCAGGCTCAGCCGCGCAGTTAAAAAGCTGCGCCGGGAACTGCAGCAACAAAATAAAACGCACAGCTAAAAATTTCAACAGAAGCTTTTTCTTGCAGCCGCTGAGCACTATGCCTGTTGTTACTGGTTTTTTGCCTGTAAAGCGTCTCTTTCTTCTTGTGCCCCGTACTGGTATGTCTACGCAAGCGCTGTTTTTTATTTACTGCAACGCCCAGCCAAAGCGCTGATTTTTCCGCATTTTTTATTCCCGCACTCCAATTGCCTACTATCATCCAATATTTTTAGTTGTCTTTTTTTTAAAATTTTGATATAAGCATTGTGGTTGTTTTTGTTTTAAGTCCCGCGCGAGAACAAATCGATTCTTACTGTATTCTTATACAATTCCTGAACTTGGCATGGGGGGCCACAGAACAGCCGGTTTCTTTTAATTTTTGATTTTATTTATCGGGAGGATTGCTCTATGTTTAAAAAAGGCGATATGGCGGTCTATCCTACCCACGGCGTAGGTGTTATAGAGGCTGTTGAGGAAAAGGATATGTCCGCTGGACATGATAAAAAACAAAAATTTTATATAATGCGCATCCTGGGCAATGGGATGACCATCATGGTGCCGACAGATAATGTCGAGCAGGTTGGCATGAGAAGCATTATCAGCAATAAGGATGCAACAAAAGTCTATAAAATATTAAAAGACAAAAAATCCGCTCCAACCGATTCTCAGACCTGGAATCGCCGGTATCGTGAGTACATGGACCGGATCAAGACCGGCTCAGTCTATGAGGTTGCGGCTGTGTTGCGTGACCTGTTTCTTCTGAAGATTGGCAAAGACCTCTCTTTTGGTGAACGCCGCATGATGGATATTGCCAAGGGCCTGCTCGTCAAGGAACTTTCCATTGCCCAGAAGACAACAGAGGACCATGTGGAGAAAAATATCGCAGCCATATTTGAAAATTAGCATTTCTTTTTATGTAAATTTGGATAATATTAAAGCAGGCCATGTCATTGGGGCCTGCTTTTTTTATATGGAGATGCATGTGACATGAAAGCCGCGGCAATTATCCCCGCAGCCGGAAGTGGTGAACGCATGGGCAGCAGCATTAAAAAGCCCTATATCATCCTTCAGGGCATGCCGCTGCTTGCCCACACACTGCGGGTTTTGCAGAGGCCCCGGGTATTGCAGAGCTGATTGTTACGGTAAGCCCCGGCCAGGAAGACTTTTGCCGGCAGCAGGTTGTGAGGGCCTGCGCCATAGCAAAGCCTGTGACCGTGGTGGCGGGCGGCGACCGGCGGCAGGACTCTGTGCGAAATGGTCTTGCCGCTGTATCAGAGTCGGTCGATCTGGTCATGATCCACGATGGCGCACGCCCATTTGTTACCGTGCAGATGATTACCGAGGCGCTTGAGGTAACCATGCACAAACGCGCTACGACCATGGCTGTGCCGGTTAAGGATACGGCAGCCATGGTGGCAAAAGATACGGGTGTGATCCAGCAAACCCTTGAGCGCGACCGTCTTTACCTGATCCAGACGCCCCAGACCTTTGAGCGGGAGCTCATCTGCGAGGCGCACCGCCGGGCATGTGCAGAAGGCTTTGCCGGTACTGATGATGCATCGCTGGTTGAGCGATTGGGCGTGCCCGTGTCGGTCATCATGGGCTCCTACGATAATATCAAAATAACCACACAGGAAGATCTGCTGTTTGCCGAAGCGATACTGAAAAGGAGGCTGCATACGTGAGGGTTGGCATAGGCTATGACGCACATAAACTTGTGGAAGGCCGGCAGCTTATTCTCGGCGGCGTAAATATAGCGTATGAAAAGGGGCTTCTGGGCCATTCCGATGCAGATGTGCTGCTGCATGCAATTTGCGATGCCCTGCTTGGCGCCGCCGGCCTTGGCGATATCGGCAGGCACTTTCCCGATACTGATCCGGCATACAAGAACGCCTCAAGCTTAAGGCTGCTTGAGGCGGTGCGGGAAAAAATAGCGCTGGCGGGGGTTCACTGCGTGAATGTTGACGCCGTAATCGTGGCGCAGCGGCCAAAGCTGGCCCCGTATATGGACCGGATGCGCGATAATGTCGCCACTGCCCTGCAGATCGGCACCGATGCTGTCAACATCAAGGCCACCACCACCGAAGGCATGGGATTTGAAGGCCGCGGTGAGGGAATATCGGCGCAGGCCGTGACAATGGTTGAGTAAAAAGCCTGCAAGCTTGCAGGCTCGACAAATAATGCTTTTGTGAGGATGATCGAGCTATGGCACTGAAAATCTACAACACCATGACCCGCAAAAAGGAAGTCTTTGTGCCGCTTTGTGAAGGCAAAGTCGGCATGTATGCCTGCGGTGTCACCGTCTACGACTTTTCCCATATCGGCCATGCCCGCGCCATGGTCGTCTTTGATGTTATCCAGCGCTATCTGAAATCAATCGGCTATGATGTCACTTTTGTGCGCAACTACACCGACATAGATGACAAGATCATAAACCGTGCGAATGAACAGGGCGTTGCCTTCAACGAGATATCTGAGCGCTTTATAAAAGAATTTGATGATGACATGCGGGCGCTGGGTGTCGAGATGCCCACGCATACGCCGCGTGCGACGCACCATATACCCGAAATGATAACAATGGTGCAGGCGCTTATCGAGAAGGGCAAGGCATACGAGGTAGACGGCGATGTCTATTTTTCGGTCGCCTCTTTTTCAGGCTACGGCAAGCTGTCGGGAAAGAACCCCGATGATTTGCTGTCGGGAGCACGCGTTGATGTTGATGAGCGCAAACGAAGCCCCCTTGATTTTGCCCTTTGGAAAAAAAGCAAAGAGGGCGAGCCATACTGGGACTGCCCGTGGGGCAGGGGGCGGCCAGGCTGGCATATAGAATGCTCTGCCATGAGCCAGAAATATCTTGGCGAAACATTCGACATTCATGGCGGCGGCATGGATCTCGTGTTTCCGCATCATGAAAACGAAATCGCCCAGGCTGAATGCACAACAGGCAAACCGTTTGCCCGGTACTGGATGCACAATGGATTTGTGAACATCAACCACGAGAAAATGTCAAAGTCGCTCAAGAATTTTTTGACCATTCGCGACGTTCTGCAAAACTACCATCCTGAAGTGGTGCGGCTTTTTTTGCTGTCCAATCACTATCGAAGCCCGGTTGATTTTTCCGACCAGAACCTCACCGAGGCAAAAATAGGCCTCGAGCGGTTTTATGCTCTGCTACTTGATCTTCGCACCATTAAGAAGGCGGCAAAGGCTGAAGGTGGGGGGCTTGAAGCGGCCGAGCAGGCCGCGCTTGATGAAGTGCGCGGCCTGCCTGGAAAGTTTACGGAAGCCATGGATGATGATTTTAACACGGCCGCCGCGCTTGGGCATCTATACAGCCTTACCCGTACGCTTAACGGCATTGTGGACCGGTGTAAAAAAGATGCTGGCTTTACCCTTGATGAAGCGATTGCCCGCGATGCGCAGAAAGTTTTTGCCCATGCAGGCAAGGTCTTCGGGCTTCTTGAGAATCCGCCGGCAGCGTATTTTGAGAATTTGAAGAATATGGGCAGTGCTTCGCACGGCATAAGCAAGCAAGAGATAGAGGGGCTCATTGCCGAGCGTTTGCTTGCTCGAAAGGAGAAGAACTGGGCACGATCTGATGAAATCCGCAACAGCCTTGCAGAAAAAGGTGTTATTTTAAAAGATTCACCCCAGGGCACTGAGTGGAGTTTTAAGCAAAATTAAATAGTTGTGCCGCAGCACAATCGGAAATTTCAGGAGAGATACGCCACGGCGTATCTCTTTTTTTGTTCAGCCGTTAACCCTGCATGATACGGGCATCAAGTGGGTAATGTTGCATTTTTCCTGTGCCTGACGCAGTAGCGCAATAAGTCCTTTAAAATCATTGCGCGCGAGATACTGCTCAACAAGAAAGGTGCTTGCGGGCAGCCCCGCATCGCGCAATCCTGCAGCAATGCAGGCATATATTTCATTCATACAAAAATATCCGTGACCAGGCTTGTTTTCGCGCCGTAACTCATTAAACCTCAAAAGAGCGCTTCTAATCTTTTAACACCGCCACATCCGGAAAGTTACCGCCAGCATTGCTGCACTTTTTATAATATATGCTAAAATATAGCTGTGCTGTGCAGCTTTATTTTTTTTGAAATCATTTAAAACAATTCTTCGCTCCCGCGAAAGCGGGAGTCCGGTTTTTGGGCGTTTTATGGATTCCTGCTCCCCGATATGGTCAAGGACAAGCTTCGCAGGAATGTCGTTCCATGAGGTTCTTTTTGTTAAGTTGTACAGTACCGATAGACAGGAGAAAAGGTAATCACAATAAAGGGGGATTTTGCATGGAACATATTAAGCTTGCCATCAAACCGGCCAGTTCTACGACCGCCAGCCTGTGCGCCCTGTGTGGAAAAAAAACCGAGCCGCAGCGGCCCTTTGACCTTTTTCTCAACGACACCCAGCAGCTGGTCTGCAAAAGCTGCGGAGAAAAATGCGCACCCGAACTTGTCTCGCTGCTGGAGTATTTCTACAAGGGCCACTATGTCGAGCCGGAGCATGAAACGATTGAAAGCGGGGTCAGTTCTATAAAAACTATTGCCCAGAATATGCAGCTGGAAAATTTGTACATGCTGGAACAGGACCTTTTTCGGATCTCGCGGCAGGCCTATCTGCTGCGCAAACATGTTGTGAAGCAGATAGCGAAACAGGAAGAAAATACCCCATCATCCTGAGATGCAGCTGCGGCAATAAAAAAAGGGATGGCGTGCACGCCATCCCTTTTTTTATTGCATGCATGTGCAGTTTATTTTTTTTCAAGTCTTTCCACGGCAGGCTCCTGAAACACAACTCCGCCTGAATAGAGCGAGTCTATCTGCTCTTTACCATAGTTGAGCACCGCACCGAGTACTTCCCGTGTATGCTCGCCCAGCAGAGGGCCATGACCGCGTACGCCGCAGGGCGTTTCGGACATCTTCAGCGGGCTGCCGTACATTCTCATTTTTCCTACGAACGGCTGGTCGATCTCGACCATCATTTCACGCGCTTTTACATGCTCATCAGTGTCGGCAAGCTCCTTGATCGTGCGCGTGCGCAGGCAGGGCACTTCATACTTTTCCAGTAGCTGTTCAGCTTCTTCAGCCGATGCGCACGACAGGGTCCATTCTTCAACCAGCTGATGAATGAAAGGGGCATTTTCCTGTGTGCAGCGGGTTGAAACGGTCGCTGCGCGGGGCTCGTCAAGCAGCCATGTGTATTTATCGCCCAAAGCCTTCACCAGGCCCTCCCAGCGGGGCTGGGTAAGACACGCAATGACGATATAGCCGTTTTTGCATTTATAGATGCCATAGGGTGCATAGCCGGGATGCAGGCGGCCGATTCTGGGCGGATCGACAGGTTTGCCGATGGCGCTTGTCAGCAGATACCACGGCAGGGTGTTTTCATGAAAAGAAAAGAGGCAGTCCATCATGGAGATATCGATGTTTTGTCCTTTGCCGGTTTTTTCGCGGGAGTACAGAGCGCCGCAGATGGCAACTGCGGCATGCACTGCCGCATTCATGTCGCCGATAGACACCGGTGCGATCTGGGGAATTTCGCTCTGGTCTGTCCAGCCGCTTGCGCCCTGAGCGATCATATCATAGCCTGGCTTGTGGGAATACGGACCCCAGTGGCCAAAGCTCGATACCGAGCAGTAGATGATTTTAGGATTGATTTTTTTTACCGAATCGTAATCAAGCTTCAGGCGATCCATGACTCCGGGAGCGAAGTTTTCCATGAGCACATCGCATTTTTTGATGAGTTCATGAATAATCTCCATGCCTTTGGGTTCTTTAAGATTGACGCAGATGCTTTTTTTACCCCGGTTGCAGTTGATATTGTAAGAGCTTTGCGTGACACCATCATTTTCAACGATAAGCGGAAGATGTCGCTCATTGGTGCCGTCTTTGTAGCGTTCGACCTTGATAACATAGGCGCCCATATCGGCAAATGTTCTGGTTGCGAAGGGACCTGCAAGAACCCAAGTGAAATCAAGAATTGTAACGCCATTCAGTGGTCCTGGTCTCAGTTCTTCCATGAAAACCTCTACTTGAAATGATTAATTTAGCGGTTCAGGGTATCAATGCCCATGCCCGTGTCGTAAAGGGACATTTTAACGAAACTTTCCCTGCATGTCAATCTTTTCGCGGGCAGCCGCTTCAGCCGGCCTGGGGCCTGTACACAGGCAAAAGTTCGGGGGAAACACTCTCAAGAAAAGGAAGGCGGCCGTCTTTGTCGGATGTCAGAGGATTGCGCTGCGGCCAGGTGATTCCAACGGACTCATCAGCCCAGTTGATGCCGCGATCATCTTCAGGATGGTAGAAATCAGTGCATTTATAGACAAGATCGACGATGTCGCTCAGCACGCAGAAGCCGTGGGCAAACCCCTCGGGGATAAATATCTGGTAATTGTTTTCATCCGACAGCACCTCGCCAACCCAGCGACCGAAAGTGGGGGATCCTCTGCGTATATCAACGGCCACGTCGAAAATTTCTCCCCGCAGCACCGAAACCAGCTTTGCCTGAGGAAAGTTGAGCTGGTAATGCATGCCGCGCAGAATGCCCTTGGAGGAGCGGGAGTGATTATCCTGCACAAAGGGCTTTTGTATACCGAGTAGCCCGTATTTTTGGAACTGGTAGGTTTCTATAAAAAAGCCCCGGCTGTCGCGAAATACATCGGGAGTGATGATGCTCACATCGGGTATTGCCAGTGGAGTTATTTTGAGCGCCACAGGTCACCTCTCCTCATCTGCCAGCAGGTCCAGCAGATACCTGCCGTAGGTGCTGTTTTTCATTTCCAGGGCAAGCTTGCCGGCCTGAGCCTTATCGATGAAGCCCTGATGATAGGCTATTTCCTCGATGCAGGCAATCTTAAAGCCCTGCCGCTCCTCAATGGCCTGCACATAGCTTGAGGCCTGCTGCAGGGCCTCATGCGTGCCGGTGTCGAGCCAGGCAAGCCCACGCCCCAGTAGCTGTACGCGAAGCTCGCCCCTGCGCAGGTATTCCAGATTTACATCCGTGATCTCCAGCTCACCGCGCGCCGACGGCTTCATGTTTTCGGCAATATCCACAACGCGATTATCGTAAAAGTAGAGGCCCGGCACGGCAAAGCGAGATTTGGGCTGCGTGGGCTTTTCCTCGATGGACAGCACCCGGCCCGTATCGTCAAATGATACGACGCCGTAGCGCTCGGGGTCTTTAACGGGGTAGCCGAAAATAAGCCCGCCCTTTTCAAGCTGTGCTGCGGTGTGCAGGGTTTCGGGGAATCCGTGGCCGTAAAAAAGGTTGTCGCCCAGGACAAGGCAGACTCCATCGCTGCCGATAAAGGACTTGCCGATGATGAATGCCTGCGCAATGCCGTCCGGCCGGGGTTGCTCTTCATAGGAAAACGAGAGCCCCAGCTGTGAGCCGTCGCCGAACAGGTTTCGGAAATTTGGCAGATCCTGCGGCGTGGAGATTATAAGTATTTCGCGGATGCCGGCAAGCATCAGGAGAGACAGCGGATAATAGATGAGCGGCTTGTCGTATACCGGGAGAAGCTGTTTGCTGACGGCCCGTGTTACGGGATGAAGCCTGGTGCCGGAACCACCGGCCAGTAGTATGCCCTTCATAGTATGCTCCCTGTAGTGTTATGAGTATTTAGATTTCTTAACATACTTTACTGCCGGATAAAACCCTTTTTTGGCATTGCATTTCAGCCTGACATGCCGTAGCCTGAAGCAAAAAGCAAAAAGCAAAAAGCAAAAAGCAAAAAGGATGCCGCCCATGTTTGTCATTGCCGCTGCGACATATGAAGAGCTGCAGGATGTGCTGAAAAGGATGACATCCGTGCGCCGTGAAAGCCGCGGGGGCATGCATGTTTTTTATGGGAGAATGAATGGCCGGGATCTTCTTCTCGTGCAGACGGGTGTGGGCCCGAAAAAGGCAGGGGCTGCGGCAAACAGAATTATAAAGGACCATGCTCCGCGAGCGGTGCTGTCCATCGGGGCGGCAGGCGCGGCTGATACGTCGCTGCATGTGGGCGATATCGTCATAATAAAAAATATTTTACATCATGCAGATGGGCATTTTGTAACCGATTTGCTCCGATCCGGGCAGATCACCGTGCAGCTGAGTGATGCAGGTATGCCGGTATCACGGGGCGACTGCTTTACCGTCGGCGCCTTTGTCCATACAGTCGGCCAGAAGCGGTTTATTTTTGAAAATACCGGCGCCCGGGTGATCGATATGGAAAGCGCTTCGCTTGCCAAACGGTTCTGCGCTGCGGGAGTAGCGTTTCTCGATATCCGCATAATATCAGATACCGCACGGAAGGATGTATTTAATATCGAAGCTTACTATGCGTGCAAAAAAAAAGCCGGCAGGGCAGGGGCGTATGCCTATTTCGTTAAAAACCCGGGGGAAATCCTGCGGGCGCTGCGGCTGAAAAGAAATGTCGGGCTGGTTGGCGGGCGGATTGCCGATATCATTGAAAAGCTTATGCTCTAGCAGGCTGTTGAAAAACGCCCATCTGCTGCGTTGCGCTCATCATGCTTCACTGCGGCGTACAAAAAGTACGCCTCATTTCGCATGATTTCGCACGCCTTGCATCTGAGCATTTTTGAACAGCCT
>Ga0114951_10002916_pt1 | contig 18561 bp, 17 predicted proteins | sample AM7aDNAmetaG_FD_88677 | JGI IMG/M metagenome (GOLD analysis project Ga0114951, IMG submission 88677) | Freshwater microbial communities from Finland to study Microbial Dark Matter (Phase II) - AM7a DNA metaG | ecosystem: Environmental > Aquatic > Freshwater > Lake | place: Finland: Lake Alinen...
AGCACTGCGGTGAGCGCCAGGCGCGAGCGCCCGCGTGCCTTCGTGCCGATGGTCCCCATTGTTGCCCCCCAGGTTCGCCGCACGGAATGTGAGCTCAGCATACATGGGGCGGCCGCGGAGGGGATCATCCGAATCGGGTGATTCCTCGCGCGTCCGGCGGACGTCGACAGCGTCGCCTAACTCAAGCGGCGCGGGATCCTGACGCCGGCGTGACGCCCGATTCGGCGCTCAGCGCCGGAAGGCGAAGCCGAACCCCGGCGCCTGCATGAGGGGCTCGAGGGGGCTCCGCGGGACGCCGGCGTGGGCGTCGCCGTGATAGTCGCGCGGGGCGACGTCGTTGGGCCCCGCGGGGTACAGCAGGCTGGCCAGCGCCTGGATCTGGTCGCGGCCCACGCCGAGCTCGAACTGGCCGCCGCCGTACAATTCCATGCCGGCGGCTTGGGCGCGCGCGACGCAGTCGAGCAGCGCGCTGACGCTGCCGAAGCGCGACGGCTTGATGTTGAGATGCCGCAGCGATGGGGCACGCTCGACGAAGGCGCGCGCCGACGTCGCCTCCACGTCCGCCCAGGAGTGGATCGGCGCGTCGAAGCTGAAGCGGCCCTCCTCCCCGTCCAGGGCGTCGCGCGCGGGTCCGGTCAGCGTCGGGTCCTCGAGGATCGCCTCGGGGAAGGCCGCTGCTGCGGCGCGGTACTGCACCGGGTCGGGTGGGTTGTCCACCGGCGAACCCTCGTAGAACGCCTTGAAATCGAGGATGCGCACGCGGCCGGTGGCGGCGATGCGCTTCATCGTCTCTGCGTCCCACTCGGGCGTCGGGTCGAGCTTGAACTCGAGGCCGGGATCGACCGCCAGCCACGGCATGATATCGAGACGCGTGCTGACCACGAAGCGCAGCGGCTGGTACTCGCGGCCGAGCGCCGCGCCCAGCGACTGGCCCCGCTGCCGCAGAGCCAGGTCCAGCGCGGCGCTCTCAAAGGCCCAGCGCCGGTAGAAGCGAAAGAACTCGAGCTGCGGCGGCCTGCCAGGGAACAGGTCCAGGCCGCCGACCTGCCGCGAGAAGCCATCCAACGTCCACTCCCCGGCCAGCGGCAGCGCCGCCGGGTAGTCGTCGTGGTCCTCCGCTGAGTAGGTCACGTCTTCCCCGCGGCCTTCGTGCCCGCCGCCGCGCAGCACCACGGTCGTGGTCACGCGCAGGAAGCCGCTGGACACGTCCAGCTCGGCGCGTTCCACCGTGTAGCCGTCGATCGTCAAAGGCAGCCCGGAGAGTCGAGCGTACGACGCGTCAGATTGCTTGCGTTGTGAAGTATCCATGGCGCCATGCTTCCCGCGGCCGGGTGGATTCAAGCCCTCGCTTCAGACAGCCCACTCCTCGCAGACGACCTCCGCCTGCGCCAGCACGAGCTGCGTGGCGTGCTCCTGCTTGTCAGGCGGGTAGCCGTACTTGCGGAGCAAACGCTTGACCATGACCCGCATTTTCGCCCTCGCGCTCTCGCGCAGGCTCCAGTCGATGGTCGCGTTGCGCTTCACGGTCTCGACTAGCTCCTGCGCGATCCGCTTGAGCGTCGCGTCTCCCAGCACGGCGACCGCGCTGTCGTTCGTCTCGAGCGCGTCGTAGAAGGCGAGCTCGTCTTCGCTCAGGCCGAGCTCCTCCCCACGCTGGTGCGCCTCGCGGAGCTCCCTCGCGAGCCTGATGAGCTCCTCGATGACCTGGGCGGACGTGATCGCCCGGTTCTGGTACTGGATCACGGCGCTCTGCAGCATCTCCGAGAAGGCGCGCGACTCGACGAGGTTGCGGCGGAAGCGCACCTTGATCTCGTCCTTCAGCAGCTTCTGCAGCAACTCGACGGCAAGGTTGCGGCGCGGCATGTCGCGCACCTCGGCGAGAAAGCGGTCGTCGAGCACCGAGATGTCCGGGCGCTCGAGGCCGGCCACGGCGAAGATGTCAACGACCTCGTCGCTCGACACCGCGCGCGACACGATCTGCCTGACGGCGAGATCGAGCTCCTCATCGCTCTTCAGGCCCTCGACGGTCGTCTTCATGAGCGCCGCGCGCACCGTCTGGAAGAAGCCGACGTCGTCCCGGATCGCAATAGCCTCGGCGCTCGGCACTGCCAACGAGAACGCCTTGCCGAGCGCCGTCACGGCGTCCACGAAGCGCTGCTTGCCGTCGTCGAGGCCGAGGATGAGCTCAATGGCGTCGCCGATGAGGCGCAGCTTCTGCTCATGCGTGCCGCGGGCCCACGCGGCCGCGAACGCGAAGCCGTGCAACATGTCGCAGACGACCTCGTACTTCTCCTGCATCACGGCGATAGCTTGCGCCTGGTCGATCACCGGGTCGCCCTTGCCGCCGCCGTCGGTATAGTCGTGCAGCGCGCGCTTGAGCTGGTCGGCGATGCCGAGGTAGTCGACCACGAGGCCGCCCTGCTTGTCGCGGAACACGCGGTTCACGCGCGCGATGGCCTGCATGAGCCCATGACCGCGCATCGGCTTGTCCACGTACATCGTGGTGAGGCTGGGCGCATCGAAGCCGGTGAGCCACATGTCGCGGACGATGACCAGCCTGAGCTCGTCGTCGGGGTCCTTGAAACGGTGGGCCAACGCCTCGCGGCGCGGCTTGTTGCGGATGTGCTGCTGCCAACCGAGCTCGTCCGCCGCCGACCCGGTCATGACGACCTTGACGGCGCCGGCCTCGTCGTCGGCCGCGGCGCCTGCCTCTGCGCCGTGCCACGCCGGCCGCAGCTTCACGATCTCTTCGTAGAGGTCCACGCAGATGCGCCGGCTCATGCACACAACCATGCCTTTGGCCGGCGTCGCCGGGTTGCCGGCCTGACGCGCCTCGAAGTGCGTGACAAGGTCCTTGGCGACGAGCGCCAAGCGCCGGTCGGTGCCCACCATGGCCTCGACGCGCGCCCACGTGCTCTTGAGCTTCTCACGGCGCTGCACTTCTTCGTGCTCAGTGACCTCCATGAACTCCGCGTCGACCCTCGGCATGAGCTCTTCGGGCAGCTCGATCTTGGCCAGCCGCGACTCGTAGAAGATGCTCACCGTGGCGCCGTCCTCGACGGCACGCTGGATGTCGTAGGTGTCGATGTAGTCGCCGAACACGGCGCGGGTGTTCTTGTCGGTGAGCTCGATGGGCGTGCCGGTGAAGCCGATGAACGAGGCGTTCGGCAACGCGTCGCGCAGGTGTCGCGCGAAGCCGTCGATGAAGTCGTACTGGCTGCGGTGCGCCTCGTCGGCGATGACGATGACGTTCTCGCGGTCGCTCAGCAACGGGTGCACGTCGCCCTGCTCGTCGGGCATGAACTTCTGGATGGTGGTGAACACGACCCCGCCGGAGGCCACCCGGAGCCTGCGACGCAGGTCGTCGCGACTCTCGGCCTGCCCCGGCACCTGACGTAGCAGCTCGTGGCAGGCGGCAAAGATGCCGAAGAGCTGGTCGTCCAGGTCGTTGCGGTCGGTGAGCACGACGAGCGTGGGGTTCGCCATCTCGGGCTGCCTCACGAGCTTGCCGGCGTAGAAGGCCATGGAGAGGCTCTTGCCGCTGCCCTGGGTGTGCCACACGACGCCGACGCGGTGATCGCCGGAGACGGCTCCGACTGTCGCCGCGACGGCCTTTTTCACCGCCCAGTACTGGTGGTCCGCGGTCATGATCTTGGTGACCTTGGGGCCGTCGACCTCGAAGACGATGAAGTGACGCACGGTGTCGAGGAAGCGGCGCTTCTGGAAGATGCCCCTCGTGAGCGTAGCAAGCTCCGGCGTGCCCTTTTCGGCGACGGCCGAGCCGTCGACCGTGCGCCACGGCATGAAGCGCTCCCAGGCGCTGGTGAGCGTGCCGTGGCGCGCCTCGATGCCATCGCTCGCGATGAGCAGCTCGTTGGTGGTGAACAAGCTGGGGATCTGCTGCTTGTAGGTCTGCAACTGGTTGAAGGCCTGCCTGGTCGTGGCCTTGGCATCGCCCGGGTTCTTGAGCTCGATGACGGCCAGCGGCAGCCCATTGATGAACACGACCACGTCCGGCCGTCGGTTGGTCTTGCCCTCGACCACGGTGAGCTGGTTGATCGCCAGCCAGTCGTTGGCCTCAGGGTCGTCGAAGTCGAGCAGCCAGGCCTTGTCGCCGGCGATCGAGCCGTCGGGCCGCGCGTGCTCGACGTCGACACCGTCGACGAGCAGGCGATGGAAGCGGCGGTTGTTCTCGAGCAGGCTCGGACTTTGGGCGACGAGGACCTTCTTGAGCGCGTCGTCGAGCGCCGACGCCGGCGGCTCCGGATTGATGCGCTAGAGGGCGGCGCGCAGACGCCGAGAGAGGACGACTTCGGTGAAGTTGTCCCGCTCGGCCGCCGGCTTCTCCGGCTCGACGTCCGGCCCGTAGGCGGTCTCGTAGCCCAGCTCGCCGAGCCATGCACGCATGGCTTCTTCGACGTGCGACTCGATGATCCCCGCCGGCGCCACGCCCACCTCCCGCCGCTCGAATGCGTTCACGCCCGAACCCTGCGCAGCCGATCGTACAAGGTCCGCCGGAAGAAGTGGGCGACTCTCGCTTCCTGTGCAGAGAGACGATCCTCTGTCAGTACAGCGGCTGCACCACCCAGGCGCCGCTGCCGGCCGTCCAGCCGACGAGGCCGTAAGAGACCGCGTTGGTGGCGTTCGCGTAGGCGAAGTCGCCCTTGCTCGAGTCGCCGCCGCCGGGGCCGCCGACGCTCAGCGCTTTCAGGCCCGTGAAGTCGACCTTGGTGCCGGAACCCCAGGTGCGAAGACCGGCGCTCCCCGAAGTGAAGGTGCTGTCGTAGAAGTCGAGCACGGTGACGCCGTCGACCTTGATGACGATGTGAGCGCCAACGGCACTGATGGAGATGTCGTGCGGCGCGTTGACGTTGAAGCCGGGGGGCATGGCGACCTTCTGAAAGGCCCCCTGCTCCGCACCGCCGACCACCTTGCGCACGGTGAACATGTTTCCGGCGCCGGGGTCGAACTGGAAGCAGTACCCTGTGATGTTGGGCTGGCCGTCGGAGCGAAAGTAGACGCCGTAGCCGGCGTTGTTGCCGGAGACCAGAGTCGCCGAGATGTTGAGCTGCACGTCGGTCCAGGCGGTGTTCCCGAACGCCAGGCGTCCACCGGCCGCAGGCGGCACCAGCACCCCGTTCACGACCTTCCAGGCGTTCTGGATGGAGTTCAATCCCGTCATACTGGAGAAGTCGGTCTGGAAGAGGATCGCGGCGCCGGTGTTGGCCATCGGTTTGCCGGTCCAGGGGTTCTTCGGCCAGGTGTCGAGGTAGCGGTTGCCGAGGTTGTCGGCGGTCCTGTCGTTCGGTGTGTAGGTCACGTACTCGGTGGCCGGGTAGGCGCCGCCGTGGTCGGTGGCGTAGCTCATGACGCCGATCTGGATGGTGTGCACGCCCTCCTTGACGGCAGCGTCCTTGGCCTTGTCCTTCTGGTGCACGTAGAGCGGGATGGCGATGGCCGCGAGGATGCCGATGACGATGACGACGATGAGCAACTCGATGAGAGTGAAGCCTTGCCGAGCGTTCCTGCCACGATGCTTCATTGCCTTCCCCGTTCCTTAGCCGCACCCACCATGCCTATTCCTTCTATCGGCATCTCGGCACAAAACCCCGTGGAATGAACGTTTGGGCACCCGTACCTACAGGACACGGGAAGGCCCGGACGAGCGCGTGGTTCGGCCGGCGGAGGCCGTCGCGGCCGCCGAGCACCTGCCCAGCGAGCGTTTCAGCAGGCTGCTCTTGGCCCATGAGCACTGACGCCGGGCGGTCACCACCCAGTGAAAAAGGCTTTCGGCGCAGAGGCGACGGGGGACGGACGACGGTGCGCTCGCCGCCGGCGAGGAAGATGCAGATGGACTTGCCCGGTCATGACACTGCTCCTCCGGCCGCCATGAGAGGGTCTCAGGAGTCATGGGAAGGCTGTGAGGCTCTGTCACAAACCCCGGTGAGGCAATGCGCGCCCTTGACAGCTCCGCAACTGATGCCCATCTTTGACTACGAGGCTGGGAGCTGCGAAGCGGACCCCGGCCTCTCTCTCTGGGCAGAACGACCAGCCCGGCTCCCTCAAGGTGCCCTCCGGGCGAACGCCTGAACTTGGACTCGATGATCTTGTGGTCCTCGTGCGTCGGCTTTGCCAAGACCATGCGCCCAATGGGGCCGACCACGAGGTCTGCAAGCTGCAGGCCGGTTTCGTCGGGCGACTTGGCTCGCACGTTAATGCCCGTGATGCACCGGTTGATCGCCCCGGGGCGGACGTAGGCCGTCCCGCCGATTCTCAGAGCATCCCAGGCTGCGGCAAGTGCGCTATCGAGCTGCCGCCCGGCGTTCCACGGTAATCGTGCCGCACTCGGATGAGCGACCGATCTCGAAGCAGAAGCGCTCCACCAGGACGCCCAGGCTGAGCACGTAGGGGTCCACCGCGAGCGCTCCGTACCGCGCGACGTGAGCGTCCTTGCCGATCGCACAGGCGACCACCTTGATGCCAAGACTCACGACGAGCCTGTTGAGTTCAACGTAGAAGCGGCCCGCGAACAGCAGGGTCCCGAAGCACCTCGAATCCGTTGCACGCCCTCGTGATGTCGGCGGTGTGCAGGGTGACAGGTCGCCTGGTGAAGAAGCGGCCCTTGAAACGCCGCACGGCTGCGTCAATCGCCCCAAGCTGCTCATCGCCGTCGACGATCACTCCGCCGAGCACAAACACCGGGTAGTCGGAATCGACGACGCGAAGGTTGTGGCTGCCGGACTCGTCGAGGAAGAGATGTTTCATCCGCCGATGGTAGCGCCGCGTGCGACGCGCGGGCCGAGTGACAATCGCTCGACGCCCGACGCGAACCGGCAGGATCATCCGCACCTGGGTCGATGCGGCCAATCGCCGGGCACCTCACATGGGGCGGGTGAGACTCTCGTTCTTGTTGTGGCGGAGCAGCCGCTTGAGGACGTTGTCGCCCTCGCCGATGGAGGCCAGCGTCCGCGACGGATCCTCCGGGTCGGGGCCGACGAGCAGGTAGAAGCCGGTGCGCCGTACCTCCTCCCTCTTGCTGAGCTGGTCGACCTGGGAGCGCAGCGCGACCAGCACCTTGCCGGTCCAGATGCTGGTCTCGGCGAGGAGGATGCCGGTGGGCTCGCCGCCCGCGAGAAAGATGCGGATGGTCTATCCGGTCATGCCATCTCCTTCTCCGTCCACGGCCCGGTCGGTGGCCACTCCGCCTCGAACGGCACGCCGTGGGACACAGCTTCGAGCACAGGCGTGCCGAATGCCCGAATCACTTGAACGACCTTCGCGAACTCGAGCGACTCGTCGACCCCGGCCTTCGCCCGGAATGCGTTCCATTGCGTCAGGATCGGCCGCGACGCCACGAACTCGTCCGTCACAAGGAGGGATCCGACGTCGGGCAGCTCTGTGCCCCGCCTGAGGAACGTTGCCGCAATGGCCCCAGCCAGCGTCACGCCGCCGAACCCGAGACTCGTGGCCAGCAGCCACACATCGTAGAAGTTCTTGAGCCGACTGTTGCCGTCGCCGAACTTGACCATCGCTTCGATCTTCTCGGCAATCGAGGTGGCCGGGTCATACGCGAGCACTCGTGGCGCGGGCAGGTCGGGCAGCAGCGCCGGGTAGTCGACCCAGGCCGGATCGGGCACGACGTCATCGCCGATTCCGACGTCGAGCTGGAGACGGAACTTGGCACCCGACAGGTCGCCGCGAACGACGAGTCGCACACCCGGGTACTCTTCGTCGACGCGGATCTCGTCGGCGGTGACCTCGTCGTCGAAGCGGAGTCCATCGTCGACGACCTCTGCCGCAAGGCACTCGCGGACCAGTGAAACGAGGGCGTCGGGCGAGCCTGGAACGCGGCCGAGGAAGTCGATGTCTCGAGTCGGCCGGGCATATGGCACGTCCCACACTCGCAGCAGGGTAGCGCCCTTGATGACGAGCCGCTCCGCCCAGGGAGTGAGCGAGAGCCGGTAGAGGAATCGTTCGATCGCGTAGTAGACGAGGAGCTGGTCGAACGCCACGCCGCGCCCCCGCGCCAGGTTGAGCAGTCGCTGCCGTACGGATGCCGCGACGTCGGTGACCGGTCGCGTCACTGCATGGCCTCGAGATACGGCCGGATCACCGCCGAGACGCGGTCGACGCGCGCATATTCCATGAGCTCGGCGGGAGTCGTCGCGCGCGCGCGCAGAGCCTCGCGCAGCGCCTCGACGGCCACGTCGAGCCCGACCAGCGAGCGGAACTTGAAGCAGTCGGCGACGGTCTTGCCGGCAGAGAAGACCCTGACCGTGGTCGAGCCGATGACTCGCTCCTGGACTCCTGCCTGCAGCGACTTCGGCGACAGATGGACCACGCGCATCGGTGGATACGCGATACGGGGTGACTTCACGTCACGAGGCAGGGCGACCCACACGCCCCCCGGGATCTGAGTGGTAAGACCGTGAAGATCGAGGGCGCTGACGAGCGCGATCACTCCGGAGGGAACGCGGCGCGCCACCGCAACGATGTCGGGAGACTGCGGCAACTCGTGAGACGCGAGGTGGAAGAGCCCGCGGCTGAGCTGCTCGACGACGCCGTTGTCTCGCATCCAGTAGAGCGTGCGGGGATGGACCCCGGCGGCCAGAACATCGCGCGTGCGCATGGTTCCGCCATGCTCGCGAAACACGGCTTCGGCCCGTGAGAGCGTGTCGGGTTCAGACCGCTTCATGGGGATAGAAGTTACCATACTTGTACATAAGTGTGGTAACTCTTATCCAGACCATCCGCCGCGATCGTGCACTCGGTCTGTAATTGCCCGCCATGACGCCTTCGCGTCCGCGCGATTGCAGCCGGGGGGAGCGGCTGCGACTGCAGGGATGACTCCTGGCACTCCTCTGAGACGGACTCGCGCCTTGGCGCCGAGAGCCGCAACAAGCGCATTTGGGAAAAGCGCAAGCTGCGGGTCGAGGAACCGGCGTCGGCACTCGCGCGCTGCGCTGGCCGGCACTCCCCCACACTCCCGATCGGCGGAGCACAGCACCGAATCCGTGAACCACGCGACCTGCAACTGGGTTGAGAACGGAAGGCCGGGAAAGCACATGTCGAGGATCATGCGGACGTTGCGATGGAACTGATCCTTTCCGTCGCGGAAGCAGAGGTAGGCGTGCTCAGAGACGGATTCCAATGGAGTCGTTCTGGAGTGCGATTCGGATTCGTGCAGTCTCCCGGCTCAGCGCAAACCAGGACGAGACGCACATCCTCCGGAGATCCGGAAGCTCCGCAGAAGCCTCGCGGTACATGGCCCTGCTCTGGGGCCCATCGCATTGTCGAGCAGCCGCCCAGTTGCCCCGCGCAAGGCGCGTAGGCAGGCGCCAACACGGCTAGGACTGCGTCGTTTGGTCTGCGCTCTTGTTCCACGTCACGGTCACCTCCGCGGTTATAGCCCAGCCTCACAAATTATGACTTCGCCGTGAGACTGGGTCATAACTGAAGCAGCCGGCCTGGACGATACAGGCTCGCCTTCCGCTCCCCGTCACGAACGAGCCACTTCTCCTCGGTCCACTTTGTAAGCAGCACAAGCGCCTGACGGCTGGTGACGCCAAGTGCCTCCCTCACGTCGGCGTTCTTGATGAATCCGTGCTCGCGGAGCGGGAGAAGAAGCGGTTCAAAGTCCTCCGGAACGACAACGGGAGCCTCTGTCTCCGGAATGCGGTACACGCGCCCGCCCTTCTTCTCGCTCGCCGCCAGCCCTCGTCGGATCAGGTCCTTGATGTCGCGTGAGGCACCGTAGATGTCCGTGCGGGCCAGCTTCTGATACTCGCGACTGGTGAAAGTGCCACCGTGACTGTGACCCCAGGCAAGCAGACGCCGCTGATCTCGCGACAGACCCTGGCCGTCATACTGGATCAGCCACTGGAGCGTCTCCGCGTCAAACACCACCTCGTTGCGGAGCACCACGTGCAGCCTTGACGACCCGTCGAGGTCGATCTCGGGTGGATTGCAGCCCGCCCGCTCCATCTCATCGAACATGCGCGGGATGCCTTCTCCCAGCTCGCGCATGTGTCCGAGGTCAGTGAGTACTCGCACGATGAGCGGGTTGCGGGCGGCATGGATGGGACGCGCAGCCTTGAGCTCATCGATGGTTACCGGAGCGGGCGGCACGCCGGGGCTGATGACCTCGAGTCGGTCGTCGAACTTGTGCAGGTCGATGGCCGTGCCGGAGATGCCGTAGTCGCGATGGGCGACCGCGTTCACCACCGCCTCTTGCCACGCGAAGGTGGGGTACTCCAGCGTCTCTGCGAAGAACAGGTCGTGCAACCGCTGGCGGGCCTTCACGTGAGGCTGCACCGCGGCCACAGCCCTGTCGATGAGGAGCGCGAGCGGTCCGCCGATTCGTTCCCGGCCGATGACGTTGAGCCGCGCGCCTGTCCCCCGCGCCGTCCCCTCGAAGCGGACGAAGTCGATATCGCACCGGGGATGCCAGCGAGAAGGTTCGCGCCCGAAGAGGAGCAGGCAGGCGAGATTGGGGGTCTTCTTGAGCGCGTCGTCGAGCGCCGACGCCGGCAGCTCCGGATTGATGCGCTCGAGGGCGGCGCGCAGACGCCGAGAGAGGACGACTTCGGTGAAGTCGTCCCGCTCGGCGGCCGGCCTCTCCGGCTCGACGTCCGACCCGTAGGCGATCTCGTAGCCGAGCTCGCCGAGCCAGGCGAGCGTGGCGTCTTCGACGTGCGACTCCACCATCGCTGCCCCTGGAGTCACGGACTCCCCCTGGTCGGCCGTAGACCCTCCGGCGGCAATCGTACACCTCCGGACGACCACTACTGCGCGCCGGCCTCACGAAGCCCCACAAGGAATCAGGCTTCTACCGCTCTGACCGACAAGCAGGGCGGTCAAAGGGCAGAAGACTGACTTCGATCTCCATGACCAAGCTCAGAGCTCCCTGGAGAGCGGATGACTACTTGGCGATACCTTCCTCACCGAGCGTCGTCCCCATCAGGCGCTCGGCTGTCTGAGTCCACACCAGTACCGGGCTGCACGACTACAAGCGGTGGCCTGAGATGCGGGGAGCACTCCATCGTGGTCAACGAGGCGTGGGAGGAGGCTCAGGCCGGCGGTGTCGGCCAGGCAGCCGTTCACCACGCCGCTGCTCCGGCCCACCGGGCCGTGCTCAGTCTGCTGGAGGACCGACAGCAGCAATTCCTTCGAGGTCGAAAGCAGCTCCCGCACACTTCTCTGTGGGCGGCGGCATCCGTCCTTCTAGTCAAGATGCTCCGTTTGAAGCACTCAATCTCCAGAGACAACAAAAGAGAAGAGAGCTGAAGACACATCTTCAGCCCCCCTCTCTCTAATCACTCTGCACGATCTGGACTTGGCCGTCGGCATCAACAAGCACCTGAGATACTTCCAGCATCTACCACTACATACCTATTATGCCTCTGGAGGCGTTCCTTCAGCGTTTGCTACAACTGCCTCGATTTGCACCAAAGCATCTTCAAGTAAAGCCGATACCCCGACTGTTCTTCGTGCAGGAACCCCGCCTGGGAAGAATGCTGTGTAAACTTCGTCCACAGCATCACTATCCGCCATGTCTGTGAGGTAGATATTTATCTTCACTACATCGTCCATACCGTGGTCGACACTTTCCACGATTGCCTTGATGTTTCTCAAGCACTGCCCAACCTGCTCCTTTGCACCGCCAGCTACCAGTTCGCCAGTCTTTGGGTCCAAAGGCAACTGCGCTGAAATATGATTGTAATGAGAAAACGCCACAGTTTGTGAGTATTGACCTCTTGGTGCATTGTCCGTGTTGTTTGCTTCTATGACGAGCTTACGCGCGTCTTCAGGATCCTGCGGAGGTGTACCGTCTCCGTGTGACACAACTGCTTCGATTTGCACTAAAGCATCCATGGGTGAAACTGAACCAGCGACTGTCGTCCGCGCAGGAACATAGCCTGAAAACATCGTGGCATATACTTCGTCTACGGCTTCACTATCAGATAGGTTCTTAAGAAATATAGTTACCTTAACAATATCGTCCATAGAGTGGTCGATGCTTTCTACAATGGACTTGACATTCTTGAAACACTGTCCAGCCTGCTCTTTTACGCCACCCGCCACAATCTCGCCAGATTTTGGATCGATAGGCAATTGAGCTGAGATGTTATTGTAATGAGAAAACGCTACAGTTTGCGTAGACAGTAAACTGATCGGTGCTTCTTCCGTGTTTCTTGCAACTCTTATGAGATCGCCTGACTGTGGTGCCTCTGGAATTGTCCCTTCACCGTTTGATACAAGTGCTTCAATTTGTACCAAAGTATCCATAGGCAAAGCTGCAACTGCGACTGTCGTCCGTGTAGGAACATAGTCTTGGAAGACTGTCCTATAGACTTCGTCGACAGCGTCAATATCTGAGATATTCTTGAGGAATATTGTGATTCTGACGACATCATCCATAACATGGTCGATACTCTCTAGAATTACCTTGATATTCTTGAAACACTGTCCGGCCTGCTCCTTTACATCGCCAGCCACAATCTTGCCAGTTGTTGGATCGATAGGCAGTTGCGCTGAAATGTGATTGTAGTGGGAAAAGGCGACAGTTTGTGAATATGGACCTATACCTGTAGGAGCATGTTCTGTATTTCTCGCCAATACGGCGTTATAGTCACTCATGACAGTAGTCCTCTATGTAGTTATAAGTTAGATGGAACCTCAGAAATGTCCACCGCTATTCCCGTAAGCGCTAACTAGTTCGTAGAAGCTTCGGGCCAGTCGTCGTATGGTCTCACCACCTTCCCGCTGTATCCTCCCGCTCATGGCGGCTGCGGTCCGTACTGACCCTACTTCCTTCGCTCGCCGGGAGCACACATGGCGGCAAGCGAAGATGAGAAGCATTGTAGTACAAGTCTTACGAGCGCCCAGATGTCCGACGCGGTGCCGGAGCGTTGCCGCCGTCTCCGATCGCCGGTGCTGCCTCTTCGTCGGCGCGCTCCCTGGGGAGCGGGTGCCGAGGGCTGCCGGCCAACTCGCCAAGTGACAGGTCACTGTACATGTTCGAAGGAACTGGTTATCTCTTTTCTTGCCTTTCGTCCGCAGCTGCCGACTCCCATGTTCGGCTGGCGGCCACCGGCGATGATGCTTCGATTGACTGGAGTCTTTAGGTGTCGGTGAGCGCGGCAATGCGGGCGCAGAGTTCGTTGCCCGCTGGCCAGGTACGACCTAGGCGAGGAGGACGCCGATGGGCTCGCCGTCGGCGGGGAAGATGCGGATGGTCTTGCCGTTCACTCCCGGCCCCCCGCATTTATGACCCGGCTCATCGCTCATGCCGGGGCCGTGAGGCTCGGTCAAAACGGACTCTTCGTCACCGTGACGACGCCGGGTGTCCTTGAGGCGGCGCCGTCATGTGCCTATCGTCGCGTTCGAGGCCGGGAGCTGCGAAGCGGACCCCGGCCTCCTTCTTTGGGCAGAACGACCAACCCGGCTCCCTCGGCTCCCTCGACGCGTGGCACTTCTGACAATCGCTTGACCTCTTAGCGTCCGTGGCCGATAGTCAGCCTTTCATGGGGTCTTCCCCGCCACTTCTCTCCCACTCCGCCCGCATCTGCTTGCGCAGATAGGCTTCGTCGACCACGTAGGTCGTCTGGAGCATGATGTGAGCGCCGCGGTCAGCGAGGATGACCGCGTACGTGAAGTCCGGCAGCGCGATGACGACACGCCGATTGCGATGGCGCGTGTTTGCCCAGACCATCGCGCTGCCAAGGAATCCCGCCGCGTGTCGGCGTACACTCTTGAAAAGGCACATTCGACGGGAGCCCAATGCCTGACGCGCCGCCCATCTTCACCATCGGCTATGAGAAGCGTTCGATCGACGACCTGATCTGGCTGCTCCAGGCGCGGGGAATCGAGCGCGTCGTGGATGTTCGCCTCACGCCGGCCAGTCGTCGCCCCGACTTCTCGAAGAAGCGACTCAGCAGCACGCTCGAGGCTGCCGGCATCGCCTACGAGCACAGAGGCGCCCTCGGGAATCCTCAGGCGATCAGAGATATCTACCTGTCAGGCGATGTGGAGACCGGTCACGCCCGATTCCGTGAGCACCTTCTGAACGGCGCCAGCCTGGCGCTCGATGAGCTTGCGCAGTCGCTCGGCGAGGAGACGGTCGCGCTGCTCTGCCTCGAGCGCGACCCGTACCGGTGTCATCGGTTGGTGGTGGCCAGTGTCGCCGCCGAGCGCCTTCCCGGCGTGCGCGCAGTTCTGCACCTCTAGCGCCAAGGCGGCCAGAACACCCCGAGCACCATGAATCCGCGTGGGTTCTTGAGGTGGTTGCCGACGAAGAACGCGGTGTCCCGGTCAGGCCCGCACATCTTCCCCGGCCACTTGTCCTTGATCTTCCGCAGGACTGCGGCCTCCGCGTCGCCCCGGTCCCGCAGCGTGCGGTAGAGCTGAGCGATCTCCCAGTCGACGATAGTCTGACGGTGGCCGCGACAGCCCGCAGCGTCGCACCTGTACTCGTAGAGAAACCGGTACGGGATCTTCTCCAGCCCGGCCTTGCCTGGGAAGAAGAGGCTTGGTTGATCGACGATCACCTGCCTGTCGGCGTCCCAGTCCTCGTCCCCGGGAACGATGACGAGATCGTCCACGTGATCTGGGCGGAACACAGCCAAGGAGCTTCCGTCAATGGCCTGTTGTGCGAGCGCCTCACACATCGAGCCGACCATCAGCGGCTCAACGAGGCGTCGGCGCTCACTCCACCTTCTGGAGGTGTCGAGTGTAGGCCCGAGCGCGAGCGAATCGAGATTGGGGCGCAGGCTCTCGGGCCGAGGGTCATTCGCGTGGCTGACTTCCAGAGTGATGCGCTGGTACTTGGCGAACCGGAAGTCGTAGTGGAGGTCGCGGTACACGACAGGGTACAGCCGCACCCAGGCGGGGCCGGGAGTATCAACACGGATACCGGCCACGCAGACGGTCTCGCCGTACCTGGCGCTCAGCTGCGGATACGCTTTGACTGTGACGACCATATCGAGTGTCCGGCTCATGTCCCTCGTCCGATGGAGTGCAGCCCCAGACTACGACGCCGGCAGCGCGACGGGAAAGGCCTCGGGGCCGGCTCGCGGGTGACGTTGGCGCGAGCGACGCGGTGACAATTGCGGGGTGATCAGGCGGCTGGGCTCGTGGCACTCGCAGCGTCCATTGGGAGGAACACCTCATGAACGCGCGAGCCGAGCGGACCTTGCCCCGGCGCCCAACCGACATGACCGTGCATGGCGTCCAACGCGGTCCGCCAACCGTCTGCGTCCGGCGGGCACTCGACGCCGCCGCCGTATCGCGTGACGTCGTCGCCGCAGAAGTAGATGAAGACGAGGCGCGCCGCAGCGCCGTTGGTGTTCATCACGTGCAGCAAGGTCAGACGGTTGGCCAGCTGATAGTGGCCTCGCGACCACGCGTTCGTATCGGCGACGCCGAACGACGGGCCAGCTTCGGCGAAGGCTGCTTCAATCTTGGCGATGCTCGTGGGCGAGGTCGCTCCGCAGTCGCCGCTGACCTCGCCTACGTGCGCCTTCGCCTCCACGAGCAGCCACTCCGTGCGGGCGCCGAACCGGGCGCGGCCGACCGCATCCCAATGCGGTCCCACGCGCCCACGCGCTCGCGGCCAGGTGCGAGCCCAGGCGACGCGCGCGGGATCGGCGCTACCAAGGAAGTCCAGATTGACCCACTCGAGGTCGCGGCCGAAGGCGTCGCGCGGCTTCAAGTTGGGCTCAAGGTCAAGCCACTCCACCGCATCGGCACCGACTGCAGAGGCCACCTGAGCGCTCAACTCCTGGCGGTGATACCCAAGCCAGCGCAGCAGATGCCATTCGCTGCCGTAGCCGCAGCCGATGGTGCTCATGGCTGATCGGCGTCGGCGGTCGGCCCGGCCCCGAACTCCTGCTGTTCCTTGAGCGTGCGCCCGTCCTTGTCGTGCCACTCGACCCTGCCGTTCGAGGTGCGGCCCTCCATCGCCGCGGAGGCGCTGGACGGCGACCGGAACTCGTAGTCCTGCGTGAGCACGTAGGTGGCGCCGTCCTGTTCCAGAACCCCGTTGGCCACGAGGGTCGCGCGCAGGTCCGTGAGGTAGGCGTGGAGGGAGGGGACCTCGTGGACGCGGGCCCGCGAGCCCTTGAGGACGACGAAGCCGTCAGCCGACTCGTAGCCGCGGCAGTCGCAGTCCTTGGCTTTGAGGTACAGCAGGTCCTTCTTGGGCACGGAGCTCGCCGGCTTCTCGAAGACGCTCACGCCGAGCACGGGGAAGCAGAGCAGCATCTCGTCGAGGAAGGTCTGCACGTCGGCCTCGTCTGCCGCCGAGAGCGACGGCCGCTGCGGCTGATCGCCGTTGTCGAGCTCGCAGCGGTGAGCTTCCCTGGCAAGGCGGACCAGGTCCGCCTCCAGATAGTGCACGTGGGCGCTGTTCAGGTTGGCGTCCTTGCTCACGAAGAAGATGGCGGTCGTCCAGAAGTCCTTCTTGGCGTGGCGCTTCGAGTCGCGGCCGCACGGCGTCGCCCTGACCCACGTAGACGCGCGGCAGCTCTGACGTGTCGGACGGGCCCAGCAGAACGTAGACGCCCGTCCTCGCGAACTCCGCCTGCGCCTTCTTCTCCGCGAATAGCGAGCGCGGGCACACCACGCCGAGCCCCGACCAGTTGGACTTCTCCACGAGCTTCAGGCCGTCCGGCGTGCCGTCGGTGAGGAAGATACGGATGGAGAAGCCGTGAGGTTTCGACATATGCGCGCTCCTTCGGCCGTTATGAGGGGGTCTCACGAGTTATGGGAAGACCGTGAGACCCCCTCATAAAGACATCCTCGGCCCCGGGAAGTACTTGGTGCCTTTGCGTTTGCCTTCTCTGGCGAGCCATTCTTCCTCGACCCACGCTCTCAGCAAGTCGCGCACACGATCGCGTTCAACGCCGAGAGCCTGCCGCACGTCCGCGTTCCTGAGGAACCCACGCGTTCGCAGGTCGCCGACCAGCGGCTGCAAATCCTCCGGGATGACCACGGGAGGTGCGGCCTCGATGACCTTGTAGACGCGCCCGCCCTTCTTCTCGCTCACCACCAGCCCCCGCCTGATCAGATCCTTGATGTCGCGTGAGGCACCGTAGATGTCGGTGTGCGCCAGCTTCTGATACTCCCGGCTGGTGAACGTGCCCCCGTGGCTGTGCGCCCACGCGAGCAGGCGACGCTGATCGCGCGCCAATCCGACGTCGCTGTACCGCTCCAGCCACGCCACCGTCTCAGCGTCGAACACGACCTCGTTTTGCAGAGTCACGTGCAAGCGCGAGGAGCCGTCCAGGTCGATCTCGGGCGGATTTCGGCCGGCCCGCTCCATCTCGTCGAACATCCGCGGTATGCCCTTCCCCAGCTCGCGCATGTGCCCCAGGTCGGTCAGCACGCGCACGATCAAAGGGTTGCGAGCGGCGTGAACGGGTCGCGCGGCGCGAAGCTCGGCCACCGTCACGGGCTCGGGCGGAGCCCCTGGACTGATCGCCTCGAGGCGGTCGTCGTGCTTGTTGTGGACGTCGACCGCCGTCCCCATGAGACCGTAGTCGCGGTGTGCCACAGCGTTCACCACGGCCTCCTGCCAAGCGAACGTCGGATACTCGAGTGTCTCGTTGAAGAACAGGTCGTGGAGGCGCTGCCGCGCCTTGACGTGCGGCTTGATCGCCGCCACAGCCGAGTCGATGAGTGTCGCGATCGGCCCGCCGACACGCTCGCGCCCAACGACGTTCAGTCGCGATCCCGTCTCCCGCGCCGCGCCCTCGAAGCGGACAAAGTCGATGTCACAGCGCGGATGCCAGCGTGAGGGATCGCGCCCGAACAGCAGCAGGCACGCGAGATTGGGAACAAGGCGTTTGCCGCGCCGCTCGACGAGGCCGTACGAGGCGAGGATCGCCTCAGCGGACGGCCCCGGCCGCAGCCGCTCACGGAGCGACTCGACGAGATCCTGGTCGATGTCGTCCAAGGTAGCTCCGGGAGGATACTGCCGCTCCACAAGTCCTTGGGCCTTCGTCGCCTTGAGCGCGGCAACGTCAGCCTGCGAAAAGGGCATGTTCTGATCCCGCCTCCGGAGCAGCGTTCGGCCATCGGTGAGATCGTGGACCTCTGGGCTCCAGTCGACGGAGAAACGCAGTAGCAGCAAGCCGCCGTCCATCACCTCGCGACACTCATAGGCGACCGGCGGGACGCAGCGTGACCGCGCCGCCTCCGTGATGATGGCCCGCTTGTCGTCGGGCTGGTCGACACCCGTCACCTCACCGTCGTCCTCGATGCCGATGACCAGCTCGCCACCATCGGCATTGGGCATCGCGGACAGAGTCTCCGCAACGTCCCCGGCAATGTCCGTGGCTTGCCGTCGGCGAGGAAGATGCGGATGGTTCTGCCCCTCATCGGGTGGCACCCGGAATCGAAATGGGTGCGGCACCGATGCGGTTGCACGAGAGACTCACTAGTGTTGCGTTCCTGAAGTCCATTATGCATATTCACACCGTCAGCGGCTTGCCCGTGTAGTTCCAGGCGAAGGGCGTCGCGCTCTCGTTGTAGCACTTGATGTAGTACATGGCCTGGTCG
>Ga0114951_10002917_pt1 | contig 18559 bp, 15 predicted proteins | sample AM7aDNAmetaG_FD_88677 | JGI IMG/M metagenome (GOLD analysis project Ga0114951, IMG submission 88677) | Freshwater microbial communities from Finland to study Microbial Dark Matter (Phase II) - AM7a DNA metaG | ecosystem: Environmental > Aquatic > Freshwater > Lake | place: Finland: Lake Alinen...
AATCAAACCACTATACCTGATAAAGCTACATCTGTCGATTATAATTCTAGTGGAGATCAAGGTATATCCACTAGTAAACTTGTTGATGGTAAAGGTCTAGCCCCAGATTATGTAACTAAATCTTTAACATTTATTAAAAGTTCTATTACTGGAAGATTGGCATATGTATCATTCGCATTAAAAAATGTAAATGGTAGAACTGCTCCAACATATTATGATTTTTATTTAACTCCTGACGATTTTATATCTGAATTTGGATTTAATTCTGGTAAATATAGGGTTAAGCATGATGAATATGATTTCACTAACGATAACGCAAATGTTACAGAACTATTACCGTATGGTAATGTTAATGAACCTATAGATGAGCCTAATATAAAACTAAATAGTATATTAGACATCGAATCATACGGAAATTTTAAAAATTGTACTATTTTTACAACTAGACATGTTTTATTTGTAAATGGTATAATTTTTAAAACAGTAACTCAACAATTCTTTATATATACACATTTTTATAAAGAATATGTGCCCCAAATATATATACAGATATCTAAAGTTAAAGAATTTCTTATAAAAGAAGAAGTTTTAATATTTGGTGAACCTAAAGCTCGTACAAGGACTAATGCAGAATTACATGCTGAATATCCTGATCTGTTTACGATATCAAATATTGATATATATCCGTTATTATCTAATTGTTTTGATAATATTATAACAACTCCTATTTCTATGGGGTCTATTAAGGATGAATTAGAGAAACGTAAATACTATGGTCGACTTTTAGATGCAACTAATACTACTGTTGAAGTTATGTTGTTGGAAGGTCTTAGTCGTTTTGATAATGATGTTAATATTTCATCGCAGGTTAATGGGGTTTTTAGAATACCATTATTAGTAGTTAATAATTCTGTAGGCGATGTTTCAGATGGTGGATTATTTGGCGGATCGTTTCCTAATTATAGTATATATGCTACTGGTATGAAAATGTATGATGATGTATCTGAATCATTAAGATTTTACATTAAGTTATTTTCAAAGATATTACTCGGTATAATGCCCGGTCTTAGAACTTCATATGATAGTGAGCATGTTGTTATAACTAAAGGTTTTAATGATATGACTGATCAAGAGCTTATATCTAATTTAAATATCCCTAATGATATGGCATTTGAAACATCTCATTATAAATTGTTTGATTTATTATTTTTAGAATCTATAAGTTTTAATTTTAATAAATGTAAATTTACCGTTCACGGATTCAACTACGAGGCTATACATGGTCAACAACAACCTTGATATAGGTAAAACCTATACACTAAAGTATAACTCACCATGGGGAGATTACGATGTAACTGATGTTAAAGTATCATCTATAACTAATGATAAAGAAGCATCAACTTATAGTAAAGATTCTATATTTTCTGAGTATTTCTCTAAATATGGTTTAGGTTTGGCATCATATGTTAAGACGATGAATGCATGTCCTGATATATATGTGTGTGAACCTGTTGTGAGTAGAGATCCTGTAACATATGATCCTAAACTGTTGATGATCATACCTAAAGCTATTATAGATTTTGGTAGGAGTGAAGAATTATTAGTTTGTGATAATGTAACTCTTAAAATTTCAGGATTGTTGACATATAATCAATTAACCTATCAAAAAGGTCTATTCTACGAAGGGTTGATTAATAATTTAACAACCGCATTGAAAGAATTAGAAGAATTTGGTAACGTGATTGTGTCAGTTAGCTCATCATCTACAGATGTGTTAAAACCATTAACCGAATATACAGATTATGATATATTTAGGAAAAAAACGTTTGAGGATGCTAAAGCCGCAACTCTATTAAATAAAAATAGGGATGCTGTTGAATTTAGAGAAGTTCTTAATAAATACAATAATTTAATTGAATTAACTGAAGAAACTAAACGTGAAAAACTATCAGTTGTTAATAATAGAATAAAATATGAGAATATCATAAGGATATTATCTGAAAATAATGAGGTTATAACAACCTTTGAAGAAATAAAAACTAAAACAAATGAATTGTTTAATGGATTAGATGTCGGGAATATCGTAGTGAATGATCCTACATACAATATTTTAAAAACTACCATTAAGTCAGATATTGATAAATTATTATAATATTAGAGAAGAGGTCACCCTCTTCTCTATTTTTATTATTTACGAATAAAAAGAATATTACCATTTTTAATGGTATCCATGATACGAGAAGCCTCAGTACCATTTTCACCAGTAAGTTCAACAAGCTTCTGAACTACAGGAGTGATTTCTTTTACACTCTTATGCCAAATAGCCTGGAATTCAACATTAACTCGGTCAAGGAGTTTATTAAATGACTCAATCTGTTCACTAGGAGCTGCATTGAAAGCCGTCTTAATGAGAATAGCTTCTTCAACAGTAGGGTATGTGAAAGTTTCATTACCTTTGAAAAGATATGCACTTGCTTCAACTGGAGTATATGTACTATCGATTTTATTAGGAGCATCTTCTGATTCCGTGGAAGTGACTTCAGTAGTCTCACTCTTAACAGTATCAAGGATATCCTTAATTTCCTGACCAGAACCGAAATCAAGAGTGTCAGACATGACAAGTTTATCAACATTTCCGTCAGCGATTTCAGATTCAGTACCAAGTAACTGAGGGCGGAGCTTCAAAAGTGTTGAAGCGATAAGCATACGACGATCCATAATAACCTCCGAAATAAATAAATAAATTGCAATATAGCATCTATTTAGATGTTTTGAAAGATTTTAATAAAAAAAGATGGTTAGTCTTTTTATTTTATAATTATCGCAGAGATAATTGTGTCGATCAAATCGAACATCAATTAGTCCTTTTGTTAAATTGTGAATATTGTAGGAGGAGGGAATAACCCCTCCTCCTATTAAACACTATTCTCCGGATGATTCATCTTTCGAATCATCGTCTTTTTGTGCAATGAACTCGTCCCATAACCGGGACTTCTCGCGAAGCTCTGCAGCTTCGTCAAGGTTTATCCTTTCGTAACGAGAGTTGTGGCGCTCGTGTTTGTTGTCGGACACCTTGGCAGCACCGCCAAGGTTGAATTTCATACGGCAACCTGCCGTTGTTATAACACACTTTTCGTGGGAGTAATCCCAATTGACGTCAAGTGTTCCGTCATCAACTGAGGGCATATCGCCCTCAAGGATATTTTTCCCATCAATTACCGCCTTAAAGGCGGCACTTGTTCTAATACCTTCTATTTCCACTTTGAGATTGTCCATCTCATATGTTGACCCTGCAACGAGGTGTGCGAAGAGATTTGAGAAAATCTCCTTGGTTGAAGGTTTTGACGTTTTAGCGGCAGGTGCGTTTTTCTTAAACATAACTTGTCCAATCTGGTATCTCTACCAAATAATTTTTAAATCGAACCATAGATAAAATACATTCGTATCTACTGTGAGTAAAAGATATAATCGTTCTATTACTACTATATTATATGTATACAAAATATCGATCATTACAAAAAATAGAAATTGATTTTAAACTATATATATTAATTTGAATCAGTACATGAGTGTGTAGTGATTAATTATATTTAAAAGGAGTTAGTATCATGATTATGAGAAAAATGTTCCGTTTAAAAACCCAATCACCAATACTTTATGAGATTATAAATGGGTTAAGAATAGGTATTATAACACTTATTAGTATTTTTGGGATAACGTTTTCAACATATTCATTCTTTAATTGGATTAAAAATGGTGAAATTAAAGCTAAAACTGAATTTAAAGAAATGGTTCTCAAAAATCTATTGACAGAAGATATATCACAATATCAAAGAGATTCTGATATTGAACTTGCTAGAATGTTGATGAAGGATTCAATAGATGATGAAACTCGTGTTATTTTCGGTTATAAGATTAAAGATCCTAAAAAATTAGCAAATTATAAAACATCTATGGAAGAACAACGAATTTTATACGATGAATTTAATAAGAATTATGATGTTAATAAATTCATGGATGTTGATAGAATTGGTGAAAATAGTTGGTGGGATAATAATAAATACAAATACAAGAAATTCCTAAATGAATAATTATGTAGAGGGTGTAACAACCCTCTATTTTTTATTTTATTAATACTGAAACAGTTCAATAGGTTAAAAATTTTTAAGGAGTATAGTGTGGTCATCAAAGACGATATGCCAGAATCTAGAAATATGAGTTTGAAAGCCTACTGGAAACAGAAAATGATCCAGAGTCTTGTTACAGTATATGGTGATACTGGAGTTAATTTAGATAAAATTAATTTATATTTAGATAATCTTATAGCTAAGTCTTTAAATCCTATGATGTTTATGAGAAATGTTTATGAAGAAAAAACATTCGAATATCCGTTAGATGATGTATTAAAAGTTGTTGATAAAGAAAAACTTATAATTTGTGCAAATGGAACTCTCAATTATCGCCACGATGTTAAAGAATCAGAACTCAATGGTCTTCTGAATAAGTGGCTATCTGATAGAAAACGTCTTAAAAATATGGCAATCGCATATGAGGTTGCTGGTGATGTTGCGAATGCTAGAAAATATGACAATCTTCAAAACACTGCTAAAGAATATATAAATTCTTCTTATGGTGTATCTACAATGCCTGGGTATATTCTATATTCTCCAGATAGTGCTAGTGCTATAACAAGTCAGGCTAGAGAGATGATATCAGAAATGATGTTCACTCTTGAGAAGTTCTTAGGTGGAAATATGTGTTTTAAGAATTATAATGAATTCTATGCATATGTTTCTGAGATTTGTAATATAGAACTTGACAATAATTTAATAATTCAATATGATATTAAAGTGCCAACATTTGATATGCTTACTGAAAGATTGAAAGAATTGTTAAACCATATACCAGAAGATAAGAAAAAGGGTATAGATAATGATACATCATTATTTTTAATGTTAAAAAATATAGAGAAAGATCCTAATAAAAGTATTAATTTCTATTATAGACATAATCTTTATAAGTTTTTAAATTGTAATCCTAAAGTATTAGCTATTGTTGATTGGATAATGATTGAGAATCGTGAGTTTAATTCACCTCTTTTAAGTAAGATGACTTCAAAAGATAGTGAGTGTTCAATATATATTGAACCTTTGAATAATCTTGTTGAAATATTTATGCATTTTGTAGTTCCATTGATTGCAACTTATGATAGAGTTGATAAATATCAAACTCGTGGAAGATATGTCGTACCAATATCTGATACAGACTCTGTTATTGTTAGGTTGGATGAGTGGATTGATTATGTTAATGATAAATGTACTGTAAAATTTGACTCATTTTATGATGAAGGTTGTATGTTTAGAGCTGGTAATATCATGAATTATATTATTAGTGATATATGTAATATAATGTGTGGTAATCTAGCAAAACAATCATACGTCCCTAGAGATTTTTGGAAGAAGCTTAATATGAAGAATGAATTCTTCTTTAAAAGTTTACTATTGTATCCTAATAAAAAGAAGAATTACTCAGGGTGGCAGAGATTAAAAGAAGGTGAACTTGTGAATAAAATCGCAAACACTGGGTCTGCTTTAACTGGGAGTAATATAAATCCACATGTTGCTAAAACTTTTAATAAAATTCTTTCAGAAGAAATACATTATGTTAAAGAAATATCTTTAACTAGAATAACAAGACGTGTATATGAACTTGAAAAATATATACGGAATGAGATTTTAGTTAACCATAATGTTAAGTTTGGTGTATTCAAAGCGTATAAAGGTAGTCATAGAGCCAATGCGATCAGCGATAGTTGTATACGTGGAGTTGAGATTTGGAATACATTGTATCCAAAGAATATAATTCAACCATACAATAAAGTATATGTATTAAATACTATACTTGAAAGAGAAGATCAATTATATCTTATAAAAGATGTAGGTATTAGAGAGATTATTAGAAAAATTATTTTCAAGAATCCATCTAATAAAGAAATACCTAGATTTGGATTAAGAACTATAGCTGTACCTGATACCGCTGAGAAATATCCTGCATGGATTGCAGATATAATAGATGTTAATAAACTTACAGAAGGGCATATTAAATCTATAACAACATTAGTTCCAGCAATAGGATTACATTTAACTCGTATGAGTTCTACTAGAAAGCATATTTCACCATTGATAAACTTATAAATATTTAACAATACTATTAACGTATATATGAATTATTAGTTAATAGTATTGTTAATTTTAAATTTGGAGGATATGTGTATATTCCAGTTATAAATGCTGAAGATTTATATGAAGAAGAGCTTCGAGATTATAATAAAAGTACATTTATCAATTCAGTGGATATATTGGATAGTCGAAGAAATATTCTTATACATAAAAATGATACTACATCTCAAGCATGTCTTGATGGTGTTTATAATATTAGATGTACAATTATAAATCTATCAGTGTTAAATGGCTGTTATCATCAAGATGCGAATTTCAATCCAGAACGAGTATTGGTGAAAACTATTTATAATGGTTATATCACTATACATAGCGCTGAGCATCCTAATTTTAATAAGATTAATAGAAAGATCTTATTGGATTCTACATTTAGGATACTTAATGCTTATACGAGTTATATGGGTGTGTGGAGTAATAATATTGGTGAACTTGAGTATTTCTCTCCATTAGGAGTTAGTATGTTAAATATGTTTAACATAGGGAATGCTCATAGGCAATTTAGAAAACAAGTCGATATTATCGGTGATCATATCTCTGTAAAATTTGATATATCATTTGATGGTAAAAACTTTGAAACTATCTTACCTTTACCGTACCCACAGTTTTATTCAAGTGTACATAGTCAAATGCATAGATCTATACCCATAATAACACATAATAAATTAATTAGGTTTGAAGATCTTAATGATGATAATACTAAAATATCATTAGTCAACTTTAAGAAGTTAACTGTTAGTGGTGGGTATACTCATTATGAGACTACAGCAGATGATTCGTTAATGGTTTATTATGATATTGATGGTAATATAATGAGATTCAATGATTTTCCAGATAGTGACACACAGATGCCATTACATATCGCATGTGGTATGATTGGTACATTTTGTGATAATCTTTATGCTAAAACATTTAAATTATTTAACACATTCTTATTATCTAGTATGGATTTTCTCTATGATTCGGTGGAGAATCTATTCACTATCAAATCATTGAAATTTTCATATCAACAAGTTCCTAGAGGATTTGTTGAAACTGTAATTTATGAATTTCTTTGTGATAAGGAAATATTGACAGCTTTAGCTGATATAAGTACTTATTATGGGGATGTTAGAGTGATTGGTAGAATTACCGATCTGAAATATGACTTAGTAATAACATTTATAAACGGTCATAATAATGTTAAACGATTGAAAACAATTGAATATAGTACTCTCATATTTGATATTTTCAATACGATAAATGCTTTTGAGAGTGATATTAAACGACCTATAACAATGCTTTAAGGAGAATGAAATGAATGCAGATTTTAAGAAACCAGCAACTATGGGTGTAAATACACCAAACTCTTATTTCAGTGAAGATGGACAGTCAGGTTTCAGTATTAGTTCTTATGATGGTCGTATGAGTTTGAAATTTTGGAAGAAAGGTGAGAAATCTTCTGAAAATAAGGATAACTCTGTATCATTGAACGTTAATCAGTGTATGCTTCTTAACAATATGCTTGAAGCTATTGTTCGTGGTCGTGATGAATCGTACATTAAGAATTCAGAAGAATATGATGATATCGATATCTCCCTCAATATTGAAGGATTTTATGAAGGTCGTATTAAAACATACGGAATCATTAAGTTTGATACTGTTGAAATTGATGGTATTAAACGTGTGCGTATGATTGTAACTCGTGAGAGTACAATTAACATGATCGTATTCTGTGATAAGATCATGAAGGGTGCTCTCAATAATTGTAAAACAAAATACGATATTCTTGATATATCATTTGTACGTTTCTGTATGGATATTTCAAATTATTGCAGTTTCTCATCATGGCATCAGGGAGCATTTAATAAAGTGCTTAATCTGATCAATCCTTCAAGTAATAGATCTGGTGGAAACGATCGTTATCAGAAACCTCAATCTGATAACGGTTATAATCGTGCACCTCGTAGGGAAGCTTCTCCTTCAAATGGTATGTTTGATGATGATGGTGAAGTATTTTAATGGTTTAATATAAATATATAGGGGGTAATTCCCCTATATATTTTTTTTGGAGAATTGTATGAGTAATGACATTCTTGATAAAATAAGACTTATAGAGACTAAACTTGCGAACGATGAAATTGTAACATTTGGTAATGATAGTATGACTCTTAAGAAATTTAGAGAACTTGAAAGTACTATGAAACCAGATATCGATAAACCTTTTAAAGATACAATAGTATTCTGGGATGATGTTTTCCAATATACCACATTAGGTTTAGTTGAATTATTATTAGAATCGTTTGAAGATATAGTTGATAAAGATTGGGATTATGATCTTTTTTTCTATAGGGGATTAGAGAATACAAATTATATAACATTTGTTATAAATTTATTCAAAACTAAATTCAATAAAGATTTAACTAAAGAATCTATTGAAATTTTCTTTAAAGAAAATTATATTAAAATTCTATATTCTTCACCTGCAACGTCTCTATATTATACAATATTTAGATGTGAGTCTATGTATAAGAGTATTACATTTTGTTTTAGATATAAATTTAAAGGTATTGAGAAATTTACAACATCTATAAGCGGACATTTTACAGGAAAGTTTAAATTTCCTATAACATATGCGTATTTAGATGGTGTTAGTGAGGCTGATTATCTTATAAAGGGTGGAACTCGTTACGACATAATAATGATTCAAAATATTAAACTAGCTTTAGATTATATCTTACATACTAAAGAGAGAGGTATAAATATTATGGGTCCATATGGTCACAATGGTGTTAGTGAATCTTTTTTTACAACATTTGCGGCAATATTCAATCGTGGGAATATTGGACCATATAATTCTAAGATTATTATTTATAACGAAGGAGTTAGTATATGTTAACCTATGATATATTCTCTTTAAATGATGAAATGATTAAGTTAGAACTTTTAAAAGAAGTAACTTCATCTAAATTATTTATAAGAGAAGGTGAACCTGATCCAGAAGGGTTAGCTTCATACGAGATATTTGGAGTTCCTGGAACTGAAGAGCGTAGGAAACATTTCGCTTATATAAAATTAAATGATACTTTTGTACACCCACATTGTGTTTTTGAATTGAAATCAATTAAACGTTTGTTTATAGATCTTATATACGGTAACGGTATGTTTTACTTTAAAGATGGTGATCTTTTTAAAGTAGATGGCGAAGCTCCTAAAGGAGTTGATATCGGCACTGGAGCAACGTTCTTAAAATCAAATTGGAAAAATATAAAGTTTGACACTAAAGGTAGCACTTCTGGTGTAAGATTTAATCGTATAAGATTTCTAAAATCTTTAGATGTTGAACAAGTTTTTATAGATAAAATGTTAGTAATACCTCCATTTTATCGTGATGTTGATATGCAAGGTTCTAAGAAGAATGAAGTTAATGCCATATATATAAAACTTATCAATCTAGCTTCTACCATGAAAACCACAAGAGATATGCTTGGTATTTTCAACGAAGTTAGTGATTCCTACCGTGAAATGAATCAGATTATGGTAGATTTCCATGAGATGATTATCAAAATGTATGGTGGTAGAAAAGGCTTTATACATAAATATGTCATGGGTAAGAATATCGATTTTGCAGCTAGATTGGTTATTTCTTGCTTAGATGTTTCAAAGGCTGAATCACCTAATGAGATGCAATCTACCTTTGAAAAAAGTTTATTACCTTTATTTGCTGCTATAAAGTGTTTTGCACCATTTATATTAAATGGTGTTATAGAAATTATAACCGATTATCTACATGGATCTGAATATGTTATACGACACAACCCTAAAGGTGGTATAGAGCGTGTAAGATTAGCAAGCGATTGGCAAACAGTTTTATCTACACAATATATTTATAATCTTATTGAATTATACCATGAATCACCTGAACATAGATTAGATTTATTCACATTACCTTCAGAAGATGGTGGTGAAGTAACTATCGGCTGTTATATTAATGATGGTGGTGAATTAGATATAAATACTGACGTTGAAACAGCTAGTAATAGAATTCAACCACTCAGATTGATACATTTATTTTATATGGCCGCTGTAGATAAAATAAGTGATAAACATATTTATATTACACGGCATCCGGTCGAAGATCATAATAGTACTTATCCAAGTGGCCTAAATATTATACCTTACACTAGAACTAGTAAAGTCACTATCGGGAATAGTATTTATAATAATTTCCCTATGATTCACTATGAAGAGGATATGAAAAATATTGAATCTATGTTTATCGACTCTCTTATCATATTTCCATTATTCTTAGTTGCATTGGGTGGAGATTTTGATGGCGATATGATAGGTGTGATCGGCGTATTCACAGATGAAGCTAATGAAGATGCTAGAAGTCATATTCGAAAAGTTGGTAATATCGTTGGTATTAATGGTGAGTCAACTAGAACGTTCAGTGCATTAGTGCAACATTTCGTGCATGCATTTACTTATTAAGGATAAAAAATGGCAAAAACTGGTGATGAAAATCAAGAAGCACTTGATATAATGAGTGCTGGTATGCAGGGTATTTCTCCTAAATTCATGAGGACTCATGATAAGTTGATTGAAGATGCACGAAAGATATTATCTGATAGATTGGCTACAAATCGTACTGATAATGTTGTCGATGTTGAAAAAACATCTCAATCAGGTGAATATGCTAAGATTATAATGAACGCTATGAGAGATGCCGATAAGATCAGACTTTTAAAGTCTGTAACTGATTCAAATAAAGATGCTCAACCTAGTGGAGCGTACGCCGTTAGCGGTCAAGATAATAGTATTGATAAATTTAGTGATAATGCTGTAGTCACTGAAATCATGAATGAAGTTCAGAGTAGATTCGCTCTAATGCCAGAATATCAAAAAGTTATAGATATTATTCCAGAACTTCAAAAAGCTATTGAAACTATTGTTAGAGATATCGTCAATCCTGATGAATTTACTCAAAGATTTATAAAGAATTTCTATAATGATACTAATGAAGATAGAAAATCTGTAATTGAATTAAAAATTAAAGATTTACTTGATGAGTATGATTTTGAAACTAGAATTAAACGTAATATTTTAACATCTGAAGTATGTGGGTGTAAACCATTTAGTGTACAACCACAAGTTGATGTTATATCAATGATCAATAAATGTATCGGTGAACGTAAGAATATGGGAATGAGTCATGAATCAATAATCCCATACGATATAAGTGAAATATTTTCAGAAGAGTCATTTCTTGTAAAATCTCCTTTGAAACCGATTTACGATACATTTGATAAATATTCAGCTAATTGTTTAGGTATTGAAGGTGATGAATATATTAGAACTATCGAGTCTATGAATTCCACAATAGAATCATTCACTTCTAATATCATCACACAGGACATAATAGATCAATATGTTGAAATATGTCTTGAAGATTTTGATGAAAGTTTAGCTGAATGTAAAATTGAAGCATTTAGACGTGATAAAAAAGATTATAATGAACTTGTTAAGAGTTCTGAAGCTTTCTATAAATCTATCACTGTGCCAGAACATATCCTTAAGAAGAATCCACACCTACGTAAACAAATTAATGATATTGTTGTAGGTATTGATAAGAGTATTGAAGTTGTTGATGCTAGAAAAGGTGCAATGTATCAGGCCACTAAAAATATAAAGAATGATAATTATATTACTGACAAAGATAGTGGTAGTGCTATTGATGACTTCTATAGAGTTAATGATAATGTCGACCCTAAAACTTCTAAAAAAGATACAAAAAGTGTTTCAATTAATGGTCTTGAAATAGAGATTAATTCTAACCCTATAGATCCTGATCAATATGCTAAGGCTGTAAAGAATCGTAGAGCTATTTTAACAGAATATGAACCTGAGCATGTTATACCGATATCTGCTGGTGGTGTTCATATTGGGTACTATATTGTTGAATATATTAGAACTGCTGGTGATAATTATCTTGCATTGAAAAAAGATAAAGGTTCATTCTTAGATATTATTCGTAGAATTGGTGCGACTGATGATGCTGCTTTGTTAAAAGGTAGTGGAGCAGTTGCTGCTGATAGCAATAATCCATTTAGTAGTGGAGCATTCTCACCAGCTACAATCATGTCTCCATCTGTTAGAGCTAATGGTAATTCGTCATTTAGTTTAAATGGTCAATCTCATAAAAAAGTTGATCTTATAAAGAGTATATTGATTAAAACTCTTACTAAACGACTTGGTGAAAATAAACTTGCAGATAGTGCAACTTTTCAATCTGCTATGATGAATCTTATACGTGATGATATTATTTTTAAGAATAATATTAGATTCACATTTATACCAGAAACTCATATGGTTTATATGAATCGTGTATTGGATACTGATGGATATCCTTTAAGTATATTAAATGGTACATTATTTTCATGTTATACTTATATATCATCAATGGTTTCGTCATTAATGATGAAAGTTATGAAATCATCTGATACTGAAGTTATGGAAATTAACATGGGTAAATCTAAAGAATTAGGTTTAACTATGGCATCAATTAGTAAAAACGCATCAACACGAAACGTTTCAGCAAGAACTCTATTTGGTGGAACTGATTCAATTGTTAGAAATGTTGGTAATTTTAAAAGATTATTGATCCCAGTTGTTGATGGGGAAAAGTTATTTGATGTCACTCATGTTGAGCATTCTAATAATCTTGATATTGATGATGATTTTACTCAAAAAATATTAAAATCTATAATCATGAAAATCGGTGTTCCTCCAACAACACTAGATTTGATGAGTCAAGATGAATATGTAGCTTCACAACTTCAGCATAGATTAGATTACCGTAATGTTATTGTTGAGAAAAGTGTAAATTATTCAAAGTTTGTAACTAAAGCTATTAAACTTTTAGTTCATTATTCTGATATATCATGTCCTGCGATTAAAGCTGATATCGAACGTGGTGTAAGTACTACTAAAAATGATAAAGATGAATTGGCTATCGATATAGATAATATTGATTTCAAATTCTCAATTCCAAAACATCTAACAGTTAGTAAGATTTCAGAAGAATTGGAATCTATATCTAATCTAGTTGACTTTTTAATTAAAATGTATTATGGTGATGCTACACATGAAGGTAAAATGTGGGAAGCCATGGTTCAGAATACTAGATTACTTCTGATGAAAGAATTGTCATCATCTACCGATTGGCAACGTATTGAAGAAGTTCTAGATAATGCACAACGCGGTGCGACAGTATATTATGCACAAATGTCAAAGTATGATATAGATGTTGTAAATGATGAAGAATCTGATGCTCCTAATCAAGACGACGGATCTGGCGGTGGTGATAGTACACTTGCCGGTGACGAAGGTGGAGGATCTGATGGCGGTGATTATGGTTACGGTGATGATTCTGGAGGTGGTGACGAAGGTGGTATTGATACTGGAGCTCCTAGTGAAGGAGATGAAGGTGGAGATACCGACTATGGTTACGGTTCAGATGATCAATCTGGCGATAATACTGATACTGGTACAGATGATAGTGGATCTTCTACTGATAATTCTAATGGTGGAACTCCAAGTTATTATTAATACATTTAATACATACGGGTTTATTCCCGTATGTATTATTTTATATTAATTATTACACATAATATTGGACGAATCTGTATACATTTAATCCATTTGGAGGTTTTAATATGAGTGATGAAACATCGACGCAAGATCTATCTAGAATTCTCGCAGCAACAAGGCGAGTTGTTGAAACTGAACCTGAAACAACTATACTGCCTAAAGTTGTGTTTGGTGAACATGAACACCCCACCAAACCTATAGAGGCAGTTTCAGAAGCGCCAATACCGGCACCTGTGGTTGAAGAGGTTGTAAAACTTAAAGTTAAAAAACCTAAACAACCTACTAGATTCGTAATGGATACTCCTATAGTTAAAGAAGCTACTGAGGAGCAACCTGAAGTTTCTGAAGATGGTGAATCTGAAGATACATATGTTGATCCATCTGAAAAATTCAATATTAATCTCGAAGATGACTCAACTGTAAGTTTCGTAACTACAGGACCTGAGAAATCTGTAGTTAAAGAGGAAGATCAATCGATTAGTGAAATTAATAAACTCAAAATCGGATTTGCTGGAATTAATAAAACTGCAAAAGATTTTGAGAAATTTACTCCTGTCACTATCGATCCTGTTAATACCGAGATATATCAGAGAGCTATTATCGAACAGTATATAACTGGGACTAAAAATGGTGGGTTTATTGGACCTCGTGGACTATCTAAAGTAGTTCTACCATATTCAGGAATATATCTCGATATAAGTACTTATTCAAATAGTGAGATGCTTTCCATCCATAGAAATAGCGACAATATCGATTTTGTTGAAAAAATTGAAGCAGAATTATATTCAGCATGGGAGCATACAGTAAATAACTCTCTTAAAAGAAAACTAACTTTTGAAGAGTGGTGTACTGCGATCAAATATCCTGATATTTGGTGTATTTATTGGGGTATTTATAATGTAAATAATCCTGGAATAAATGAATATAAAGCTGTATGTGACCGTTATGCGGACTCAGTGGTACCTTGTCGCACTAATATTATAGAGGAACGTGATAATTATGATATCTCGTCTATTTCACATAATTCCGTTATGGATATCACCGCTGATACTATTGATAATATTCGTAATGGCATTGACAGGTCATTTATTGGTGCTTACAAAACTGCGTGCACGATAATTGAAAAAGAAGATCTTCTTCCTGAATCACGTATTAAAGTATTTCACGGGATTCCTAATCTTCATGAAGTATTAATGTTTTTGAAATTCCTTAAACAGCAATGCAATGAATCAGATGAAGTTATTAAGAAAGTATTATATCCTGTTTCATCACTATATCAGGATGGTACCGTTAATGATAAATCACTATTCGCTAAAGTTCTTTCATACAAATATAATATGTTTGTTAGAAAACTTTATACGCCAGCTCCAGAAAATGTTGAAGATCCAACAAAACCTGGATCTAAAATTGTTAAAATCACGTATGTTGATGTTGAACCTTCACTTATACCATTGATTATCAATAGACTTTCTAGAGTTGATTATCTTGAATTTATTAAAGGTAGAGAATTTAAGAAGTTGGTTGTTAAAGAAGGTGTATATTTCATCGTAACTAATAGTGTTTGTCCTGTTTGTAAAACTAAACAGATGGATATTGCTATTGACATCCGTGATTCAATTTTTACACGGGCGGAACGACTGATGGAGTTGATAATCGATATGTAACAGACGAAATGAGGAAAGGGAATACTGATGTTAGGTATTCCTTTACTTCATTAGTTGACTCTATAATGGAGTTATTTGGTGGGAAAATATCATACCAAGATATGTTGAACATGGATATGCCAATGTTAAGGTCATTGGTGACATCTAGACGAGAAAACAGTCTTAAACGTAAGTCCCCTGGCGATGAATATGATAGAAAAATTCGAGAACTTTTGCGTTAAATATTTTTCGTAAGGTTTTATAAAAAATGAAATATTGAATTGAGGAACAATGAATGTCTGATGATACATTACAACACTTTGTAAAGTCTATCGGAGAGAATAGTAAAATCAGTGATAAAGATGTTTTACATTTTAGAAATTTACCAGCGGTAGTTAATATTTACAAAGCTAAACAGCAACTTAAAGATGTTGATGGTTGTAATAATATACACAATCCTAAATTGTCTATCAATAAAAATGATCTATCATTTGAATTCTCTCGTAATGATATAGGAGATCTTGATAAATTTACAAGTTGTATTCAAACAACTTGTAATTCTACAAAGTCTACTATACAAGAAAACGCTAAAAATAATACAGTAGTGGTTAAAATAAAACATGGAGTGAGCAATGTCTGTAAAAGAGCTACGCGATATTGATGATGTACTTAATGATGAAAACATTGTAAGTTGTGAAGATTTTCACAAAGCTGTAGATTTTGTATTTGGTAAAGTTGCATCAAGTGTTTCTAAAACTCTTGGTCCTGGTGGCGGTTTCACACTTATTTCAAGTATCGAAGCCAGCGTTCCAGTATATCCTACAAAAGATGGTTATACTGTAATGCATGAATATAAATTTAACGATCAACTTAAATTTTTTATTGCTGAAATTATCAAAGATATTTCACGTACAATGAATCTTAAAGTTGGTGACGGTACTACATCAGGTATTATTATCGCTTATGAGTTGTATCGTAAACTTATTAAGTATGATATTACTAAACTTTATCCTGAAATTGGTTGTATTCTTCCAACAATCTCTATGAGAACTATTCTTGAAGAATCTCGTAAGGTTATTGAGAAATATATTAGAGAGGATAAATATTGCCTTCTCAATCCATCTGACATTGATAAAGAAACTGAAAATAATATGATTAGAGAAGTTGCCAATATATCATCTAATAATGATAGTACTATTGGTGATTTGGTTTCTGATATGTATATTAATCGTGCATGCGACCACGTTTATATTACAGTTGAAGCTAATACAAAAGAAGAAACTGTAGTTGATAAAGAAGTTGGATTTAAATTTAATGGTGGATTTATTACACCAAATATGGCTAATCAGATAGATCGTATCGTTTGTAAGCTTGAAAATCCAAGATTCCTTATAGTCGATGGGCCGTTGACATTGAATGATCTTCCAAATCTTAATAAGATTATCAATTATGTACTTGATATTCTTAAATGTCCGATAGTTATAATTGCAAAAGATTATGATGATGTCGTTCGTAAATCAATCACTGATAGATCTTATGAAGGAACTATTCAGGCTGGTAAGAATGGTCCTTTTGAATATCATAAACAAGAACCTATCGCATGTCTCACCATTGATACATCTATGGAACTTTCAAAAGAACGTTTTGAAGATCTTCGTATTATTCTTGGTGGTGAAGTTCTCAATACTAAGAAGGGTCAACTTACTGATTTTAGTAAGAATTTCACTGCACTTGAAAATTATCTTGGTGGTGCTAAGGAATACTATGGAACTCAACTTACCACTCGTATTAAGGGCGGTAAAGGGGATAAAGGTGCTGTTAGAGCTCGTATCCAAATACTTGAAGATAAGATTAAAGACATTGACGCTAATGAAGGTATGTTAACTTTTGCTGGCATTAGTTCTCTTAAACATCGTATTTCTATGCTTAATAGTGATATGTCTGTGATTAAAGTTGGTGGCGCATCTGACAAAGAACGTCGTGCTCGTAAACTTATATTCGATGACGTCGTTGCAGCTTGTGGTGAATCTATTAAACATGGATTCGCACTCGGTGGTAATGTTGCAGTACCATTCATTCTTGTTAATAAACGTGATGTAATCTTAACTGAAATTGTTGATTCTCTTATTAATTCTAAGAGAAATATCATTGTCGGTAATAATCGTGAAAACGTTACTAAAATCGTAAATGATTTCCTTGATGTTATTTCTGATTCATTTAAGAAGGCTTATTCTGTTGCAATTTCTAATATGGTTGGTATTGACACTAAATCATATAATGAAATTACTGCGGCAGTTTATGATAATTTCACTAGTGACGAAGAAGATCACCCAGTGGTGTTCGACCTTGTTGGTGGTAGTTATGGTTTCCTTGGTAATGATCATACTATGCCAGTAGTGCCTGGGAATACCGATTTTGAATTAATGAATGCCGTATTTTGTGCAGTCGGTATATTCATTAGTGCTAATCAATTCCTTAATGTGTATCCTGGAAAAGCTGAAGTTTATAGATCGGCTAAGAATTAATAAAAAAATAGGAGGGGTTAATTTCCCTCCTATTTTTATTACGCGCACAGGACAGTCAATCTAACATTCCTATGCCATACTCCGAGTACTGAATCAATGGGTACCAACGCGGTACAGTCTTGATCCTTAAGACGGTCTGCGGCGGTACTGTAATGTACCATTTTTACCTTGTATGTACTCAAACCTGCAAAGGTTGTGTGTACGGGTTTATTATACCCGCACTCTTTAAGAAGATCTAACATTGCAATTTCATCTTCTTTTACGAAGATAAAACCGTTTTTTACATTGAACTTAAGTGTCGGGTCAATAACCCGATCACAGATTTCGGCAATAATTGCCGCTGCTGTAGTCTGACAAACTGTCATTACGACTCCCCGAAAATAGATGATATGGAATACTAGTATTAGCATCAGAATATTATATATATTCTAAAAGAGCTTTATTACAGAATAACCTTTACCGATCGATATTGACGCCCTGGAACCCTTACTGGCTGGGCCTCTAAAAACGTGAAATCGTCATA
>Ga0114951_10002918_pt1 | contig 18558 bp, 12 predicted proteins | sample AM7aDNAmetaG_FD_88677 | JGI IMG/M metagenome (GOLD analysis project Ga0114951, IMG submission 88677) | Freshwater microbial communities from Finland to study Microbial Dark Matter (Phase II) - AM7a DNA metaG | ecosystem: Environmental > Aquatic > Freshwater > Lake | place: Finland: Lake Alinen...
GGTCGGCCACGTTTCCCTGGGCAGCCGCCACCCGGTGGTTGTTCAGTCCATGCCCGATACGCCCACAGCCGATGTGGTGGCGACCGTTCTTCAGCCGGTGGAGCGGGCAGAGGCGGGATCTGAAATGGTTCGCTGGACGGTCAACGATGATGCGGCCGCCTTGGGGGCGCAGGAAGGGATCCGCCGTTTGCGTGCCGCGGGTATCCGTACGCCTATTATCGGGGATTTCCATTTCAACGGTCATGAACTTCTTAAGCGTCATGCAGGTTTGGCCCGTGCCCTTGACAAATACCGCATCAACCCCGGCAATGTTGGCCGGGGAGAGCGCAAGGATGAAAATTTTGCCGCGATCATCCGCATAGCGGTCCGTTACGGGAAGGCGGTGCGTATTGGCGTGAACTGGGGGTCGTTGGACCGCGATCTTCTGGGGGAGAAGATGGGTGGCAATGCGCGTCTGGCGCAGCCTTTGGGGATCAGGGAAGTTATCCACGAGGCGATGGTCGAGAGTGCCATGGTGAACGCGGCGCACGCGCTGGAATTGGGGCTTTCCAGGGATAAACTTGTGCTTAGCGCGAAGATGTCCGGCCTCCAGGATACGGTTGAGGTTTATGTCCGTCTGGCCGGCATGTGCGACCATGTCCTGCACCTGGGGCTCACTGAAGCGGGTGCTGGAGACAAAGGGGTGGCTGCGAGCGCGGCGGCACTGGCCATCCTGCTGGAAAAAGGCATTGGCGATACGATCCGGGTATCCCTGACCCCTGAGCCTGGGGTTCCACGGGCCCGTGAGGTAGCCGTATGTCAGGATATCCTGCAGTCGCTGGGTTTCCGTTATTTTTTTCCCGACATCACCAGTTGTCCTGGCTGCGGGCGGACCCGCAGTGTTTACTTCCAGGAACTCGCACGCGATGTCCGTGCCTATGTGACGGCGAAGATGCCTGCCTGGCGCGGGCAATATCCAGGGATCGAAGGGTTGAAGATCGCGGTCATGGGTTGTGTGGTGAACGGACCCGGCGAGAGTGTTCATGCGGATATCGGCATCAGTCTTCCCGGAGCGTGCGAGGACCCCAGCGCGCCGGTCTACGTGGACGGCAAGAAATTGACTGTGCTCAAAGGAGAGCGCATCCGGGATCAGTTCATCGCCCTGCTGGAGCAGTATATTGCTGATCGTTTTACATCCCATGGCGCGCGGGATGTTAACGCATGATCTTTGACGGGATAGGTGGGCATTCTTGAATAATGTTATTTAAGTTTGATAAATAACATATACATGTTATTCTCATATCATGAGTTTTCAAAGGCAACTGCATTTAGAAAAGATATCAGGATCCCTGTTCTTGCTTGGCCCGCGCATGACAGGGAAGACTTTCTTATTGCGCCGGCGCCAGCCCGCCTTATTCATTGATTTGTTGGATCCTGAAACAGAACTTTCCTTTTCACGTTCTCCGGTGATGTTTTGGGAGAAATTGCAGGCTTTACACAAGAAGGACCTGGTCATCGTCGATGAAGTGCAGCGGGTTCCGGTTCTTCTGGACTATGTGCAGAAAGGGATCGAGGAGATCGGGTTAAAGTTTATCCTTTCCGGTTCGAGCGCACGCAAATTACGGCGCCGCAGTGCTAATCTTTTGGGCGGACGGGCACTTGATCTGGGGCTTTATCCTTTGACTCATGTTGAGATCGGCAAGAACTTTGATCTTGAAATGGCCCTGGCGTATGGAACATTACCACACGTGGTCACAACTTTTCTGGAAGGGAAAGAAGACGACGTCAGGCGGCAATTAAAGGCGTACGGCACAATTTACATCAAAGAAGAGGTTCAAGCTGAGGCGTTGACGCGTAATGTAAGCGCCTTCCAGAGATTTCTGAGCGTGGCGGCTCAAATGAACGCAGAGACCATTGAATTCGCTTCATTGGCGCGCGATTCGTCGGTCCCCATGAGCACGGTCAAGGAATATTTCTCTATCCTGGAAGATACGCTTCTTGGTGATTTCCTCTGGCCATGGGACAGGAGCGAACGGAAGAAGGCGCGGCCGAAATTTTATTTCTTTGATTGCGGGGTTGTCCGATCCTTGCAAAATCGCCTGGTCGATCCTCCAACACCCCAGGAGAAGGTTTTTTTGTTTGAAACGTTTTTTTATAACGAGCTGAAGCGCCTGCGGGATTATCATGAAAGGCCGTATGAATTTTCTTTTTGGCGGGAGGGCAAGCAGGAGATCGATATCCTTGTGACCGGGCCTCGCGGGCCGATCATGGCGTTTGAGTGCAAGACATCATTGGAAACGGTATCAGATGCTACAAGATCCGCCTTTCGCAAACGCTTCCCCAAGGTACCATTGTTCATCGCATCTTCAAAAGAGATTCATCCACGTAAACTTGATCATGATGTGATGGTTCTTCCCTGGCGTCAAGCTGTTGATACCTTTCTCGCTTGAGTTTCCAGCATGAAAGAATGGCCCCCCAAAATGTCTTGAAACTGATCTGTTAGTCAGATTTGGGATATTTTTTATTCTGTTTTGTGTATCATATATGTCCAATTGGGACGAAACGTAGTGCAAGGCAGGCCCAGACAGAGTTGATCCACTGTAGTAAGTTTATGAAAATGAGCTGAACCTACGCATACCAGGTTGATTCATCGTCGAAGCCGCCAGTCGTTCCTCTTTTTTTGTTGCGTTATGATATAATCAGCAATTAACATGAACGCGAAAAGGGTTGACGGCGGTTTTCCAAATTCATATCCCAAATAGCATTGACCGACGACATATGCTGTCCCAATTGGACATATATGATTCTGAACAATCCTTTATCATGGTCTCTTGGTGAGGACAATCCGGATCGCAAGGGGCGAGTGCTCAGCGGGCGGACACAAGGTCCGCCCCTGCGCCCACAATAAACATCTTCTCGACTCGCTAAAGATTTCCTGCCATTGACAAACCCCGCTTTATACAGTAACGGAGGTTGCAATTATGAGATTCTATGACAGGCAGCAGGAACTGGCAGAGCTGAACAAGTTGATGGGGCAGGCCAAAGCTGGTTCCTGCATGGCCGTCCTGACCGGACGTAGGCGCGTGGGGAAGACGCTGCTGTCCCTGGAGTTCGCCAAGGACAAGAAGCACCTGTACATCTTCGTGGCCAAGAAGTCCGAGGCGTTGCTTTGCGAGGAATACGTCGCAGAGATCAAGCGGCTGTATCCTGACGCACCCGTGATCGGGAACATTCGCTCTTTCCCGGATGTCTTTCAGCTATTGCTCCAGATCACCAGGGATGAACCGCTCACGGTTATCATCGATGAGTTCCAGGAGTTCTATAACATCAACCCGTCCGTTTATTCCGAGGTACAGAAGCTTTGGGACCTGAACAAGGCCAAAAGCAAACTGAACGTCATTTGTGTCGGGTCGGTGTATTCCCTGATGCACAAGATCTTCGAGGGCTTCAAGGAGCCGCTGTTCAACCGCGCGGACAGGATGTTCATGATCAAGCCGTTCTCGATCGGCACCCTGGCTGGCATCCTGCGGGACTACAAGATAAAGAACACGTCCGTGCTGTTCGACCATTACCTCTTTACCGGCGGCAGCCCGAAGTACATTGATCAGCTGGTGGAGAACCAGGCGTTCACGTTCGAGAAGATCCTGAATTTTGCGGTTGAGGCCAATTCGCCATCGCTGAACGAAGGCCGGAACCTCCTGATCGAGGAGTTCGGTAAGGAGTACGGGACGTATTTCTCCATATTTGAGCTGATCTCAGTCGGGAAGACCGGCCGGTCGGAGATCCAGTCAATCCTGGAGTCCGATGTTGGCGGGTACCTCGACCGGCTGGAGCGGGATTACGCTGTCATCGGGAGGTACAAGCCGGTGAACGTCAAGCCGAACTCAAAGGCACAGAAGTACCGGATCGTGGACAACTTCCTGGCTTTCTGGTTCCGGTTCATTTACCGCAACCGGTCCGCGGTCGAGACTGGTAACTTCGAGTACATCCGGGACATCATCAGGCGCGACTATTCCACGTATTCCGGCCGCGTGCTGGAACGGTTCTTCCAGGCACTGTTTGCCGAGACCGGCGAGTACAACCGCATCGGCTCGTATTGGGAGAAGGATGGCCAGAACGAGATCGACCTAGTGGCGATGAACGATATGAAGAAGACCATGGTCATTGCCGGGATCAAGATGAACAAGGACCGGATCGACCTGGCCGGGTTAAAGGCCAAGTCCAGGGCGTTGATCGCCAGTTATCCAAAGTACAAGGTTGAGTGGCAGGCGCTCGGGCTTGAGGATGTTGACCGTTTGATCAAACGGTAGGTAGTTTAGGCGAAAGCCGTCGCCGTTTCTTGACCGGAAACCTCAGTTTCAGCTTAAAAGTTCTCTCTTTTAACACCCCCGGTCGGACTTGAACGCAGCTAAAGATTTACCCGTTGATAATAGACATTTTCTTGCACATAACGTATAATTTAAAAGAACACCCTGTGTATTTGCATCAGCAAATTATGTTGTTTGGGTATAAAAGGTATATTGGGGTGGTGCCTTTTGTAAGAAAGGAAGACGGGATCTTTTTAAAAACACTTTATCCCAGTCGGAAATATACCAGGCTTTATCGCGGAGGGAAGCCATGAGAGCAGTAAAATTGACGCGGCAGGAAAAGAATGTCGAGGATGCTTTGTTAAAGCATGAGTATGTCGATGTTTCCCAAGAAGCCTTTAAAGGCATGGCTCAAGCTATTGCCGCCCGGCGGAAAGATGCCGTATTGAACTTGCGGATCAATCGTCTGGATCTTGAGAACATCAAAATGAAATCCAGAAAAATGGGTGTCAAGTATCAAACTTTCATTCCGGAGATATTGCATCAAGTGGCCAGAGCGTAGGTATACATTCCTGGTCCTGAGTATTTCCTGTACCATTAGGTCGCTGGGCGGCGCACAGCGCTAACGCCGACACCGCCTCAGCGCGCGGGTTTGCGCTGGCAATCATGGAGAAAATCATGCTGAAGTTCTTGTTGTTCATCGCCCTGCTCCTTTTCCAGGCCATGCCCGCGTTTGCCAACGGGCTTTCCCTCACCAGTGTTACGCTGGGGGCCCAAAATACGACCACGCACACCTACGATATCCAGTTCAACGTGTCCTGGGACAATTCGTGGTACATCAGCGGGGCGCCTTCTCCAACGGCCAACTGGGACGCCGCGTGGGTCTTCGCCAAGTTTTCCGTCTGGAATGCCGGCACCCAGGCCTGGGGCAACTGGACGCATTGCACCTTGTCAAAGACGAATGCTGACCATACCGCGCCGACAGGATCACAGATCGCCTCCGGTTGCAGCCCTTCCGCCGCCTGTGGGGGCGGGGATACGGGCAAGGGCGTGTTCATTTACCGTAACGCCGCGGGCACGGGTACGGTCAGCTTAAGCGGCGCCGCCCTCCGATGGCTTTACGGCACCGATGGCGTGGGGGACACCGACAAGGTCAAGGTCCATGTTTTCGGGATCGAGATGGTGTATATCCCCTCAGGTCCCTTCTACATCGGCGATCCCGACAATGCTTATGCCGCGAATTTTCGCTGGGCGGATGGCACCGCCGGGGCCCCTTTGATCAATTCGGGCTGGAGCGGCGCCATCAACGCGTCTTCGGCTAACAACAGCAGTGACGACGACCAGCTCCGGCAGCCGGGGGCCGGGCTCCTGATTTCTGGCGCGGGCGGCATCAAGTACGCCGACGGCACGAACGTGCACGCCGCTTTTCCGACCGGGTACAACGCGTTCTACATCATGAAATACGACGTGTCCCAGCGGCAGTGGGTCGACTTTCTCAACACCCTGACCCGGCCCCAGCAGACGACCCGTACCGCATCCCAGGCGGCGAGCCAGTTTGTCATGTCGAACAGCGCATCCGTCGCCTATCGTGATGGCGTCCGGGCGCCGTCCAGTATCCCCGCCGGGTCTATCACGTTTGGCAACGACCTTAATACCGCCGACGCCTTCAATCAGCCCACCGACGGCCAGTGGATCGCCATGAATGATCTTTCCTGGATGGATCAGGCGGCGTACGTGGCGTGGGCAGGCCTGCGGCCGTTCACGGAGCTGGAGTTTGAAAAAGCCTGCCGTGGGGGGCAAACGGCGGTGGGCGGTGAGTATGCCTGGGGTGATGCCACCGTTGATACCGCGACTACCTCACTGGCCAATGGCGGCGCGAATAACGAGACGCCCAACAATGGGAACCTGAATTATACCACCAGCACGCCTGACGGGCCGTTTCGGGCAGGGAGTTTTGCAGGCGCCGCTACGACGCGGCATGCGTCGGGGGCCGGTTATTACGGGGTGATGGACCTTTCGGGCCAGCTGTTGAAACGGCCGGTAACGGTAGGGAATACCACCGGACGGGCGTTTACCGGAACCCATGGTTCCGGCGCGTTGGCGACATCAGGGAACGCGACCAACAGCGATTGGCCGGGGTATGGCAGCGGCGAAGTGAGCGCCGCAACAGGGTCCGGTTTTCGCGGCGGTGCGTGGAACTATGCCGCAACGCGTGTTTCCGATCGGCAAAACGCATCGCTCGACTATGCGGCTCGTGTCAACACATACGGCGCTCGTGCGGCCAGGACATCCCCCTGATCATTTTGGGTTTTTGCTGTTTTGAGGTTTTGTTGTTGAACGAACCGTTGCGTTGCCTTACGGGAGGGCTCAACCGTTGTTGTTACAATTATTTTTTGTTATTGTTTTGATCTTCGCTGGCACGGCCCCTGCGCGCGCTCTGGATTATTATGGCGGCAGCGGCGACGGTTACGGCAAAGCGGACGGGGCCAACGCCCCATGGATAACGGTCCAGAGCGCTGTGCCGCAGGCGTTCACGATCGCTGACGCCGCCACCGCGATGAGCGCTGTGACCGTCACCCAGTACCTCACGCCAGCGGGGTCGGGTATCACGGCGGCGAGCGGCCTGCGCCTCGTTATTCCCGCGGGACTTGCCATGACTTGGGATACGGGGCATACCACGGCGACCCTTACCGGGAGCGGCGCCGGCAAGGTTTCCGCTACGGTGAGTTACCCGGACAACAAGACCCTTGCGCTCACCGTCAGTTCTGATTTTGCCGATGGCGAGGCCGTCGTTGTCAGTGGTCTTTATTTTAAAAGTTTTACGGCGTCGGGGTCCGCCATGCTGGGGGTGTCCATCGACGGCGGCGCGACGATCACGGCCCAGGACCCCAACAACAAGCTGATCCTTTATCCGGTCCTGGGCGCCGGGACCTACGGCGGCAACGGCGACGGGTATGCCGCCGCGGGTTTTGCCGATCATGTCTACGGTTTTACCGGCGGCACGGGCAAGGGCGACGCTTCGTTCCTGTTCGGCTCCAGGGCGGTGATGGCCCTGGCAAGCGCCGCCGACCAGACGTTCACGACGAGTGATGCCCCGACGTCGGCCAGCGCGGTCACGATCACGCAAAACTACGCCCCCGCAGGGCAGGGCGTACAGGCGGCCAAGGGTATCCGCGTGAAGATCCCTTCCGCGCTGGGGATGACGTGGAACACCGCCCTGACCTCAGCCACGGTCGCCGGCACGGCCGCGGGCAAGGTTTCAGGGACGGTATCGTATGAAAACGGCGGCAAGACACTGCTCATTACGGTCAACTCCAATTTCGTGGACGGCGACACCATCACCGTGAGCGGCCTGGCATTCAACAATTTCACCTCCAGCTGTCTTACCTGGCTCGGGCTGGAGATCGCCAACGACGGCACAACGCTGGAGTCGGACCCGTTCTACAAGCAGATCTTCGCGCTGACCCGTACGCGGGGGTTTACCGGAGGCTCCGGCAAGGGGGACGCCGTGCTCGTTTTCAGGTATGACGCGACCGGCGTGGTTCTGTTTTCAACGCTGTTTTAACCCGTTTTTTAACAGGAAGAGGTGACGCGATGCGCCTGATCAGGATCCTTATGGTGGCCATGCTGTTCCCGGCCGCGGGGGCCTTTGCCGCGGATAATGTGTTTATGTATAACGTGGGGATCGGCACCAGCGCCCCCCGGCAGAAACTGGAGATCAACAATGCGGCGGCGTTCTCCAGCGAGTACGACAACGGCAATTCCGGTACGTCAAAGACCATTGACTGGAATAATGGCAACAAGCAGAAGATCACCCTGACGGGCAACTGCACGCTGACGTTCACCGCGCCCGCCGGAGGTGTGGGGAATTATCAGCTGCTGGTCATTGAGGACGGCACCGGTAGCCGGACGCTGACCTGGCCGGGGACCGTCAAATGGGCCGGCGGCGTGGCGCCGACCCTGACGCTCACCGCCGCGGGCGTGGATATCATTTCTCTCTATTATAACGGCACCAATTACTACGCCTGCGCCGCGCTGGGATTTAACTGAACCCTCCGGTTGCCCCGGCAACAGCAGGGGTTTGATTTTTGGCCTGAAAAAACTTTACACCTGCTGGAATTGGTGTATTATTGATGGATTCTTCAACAGAGCACTGATTTCCCTTAATATATGCCCAGTGTCCAGGTTAAAAAAATAATGACTCTTTGTATTATGCCGGCCCACAAGGCCTTGGCATCTTAGGGATACTCTGCCCCGCACCTGTGCGGGGATTTTTTTTAAAACCAATATAGTAAAGAAAGAGGCAACACATGGCACGCAAGTTTTATACCCTTGATGGCAACGAAGCCGCGGCGTATGTCGCTTACCGCGTCAGCGATGTCCTGGCGATCTATCCCATTACGCCGTCTTCCCCCATGGGTGAGTTCTCCGACGAGTGGAGCGCGGTCGGGGTGAAGAATATCTGGGGGTCTATCCCCCTGATCCAGGAAATGCAGTCCGAGGCCGGTGCCGCGGGCACCTTGCACGGCGCGCTTCAGGCGGGCGCCATGACCACCACATTCACCGCGTCCCAGGGGCTATTGCTCAAGATCCCCAACATGTACAAGATCGCCGGCGAATTGACCTCCACGGTTTTTCACGTGACGGCGCGTTCGCTTGCAGCCCAGGCGCTCTCGATCTTCGGGGATCATGCCGACGTCATGGCCGTGCGCCAGACCGGTTTTGCCCTGCTGGCCTCCAACAGCGTCCAGGAATGTATGGACATGTCCCTCATTTCTTACGCCTCGACTTTGGAAAGCCGTATCCCGTTCATGCATTTCTTCGACGGTTTCCGGACGTCCCATGAAGTCGCCAAGATCGAGCTTCTGGATGAAGCGGACATCAAGGCCATGATCGATGACGATCTGGTGATCGCGCACCGCAACCGCGCGCTGACACCCGACAAGCCGGTCATGCGCGGCACGGCCCAGAATCCTGACGTTTATTTCCAGGGCCGCGAGACGGCGAATCCCTTTTATACCAAGTGCCCTGACATCGTTCAGGCGCAGATGGACAAGTTCGCCAAGCTTGTCGGCCGTCAGTACAGGATTTTCGAGTATTACGGTCCGGCGGACGCCGAACGCGTGATCATCCTCATGGGCTCCGGCTGTGAAACAGCCCAGACCACCGTGGACCATCTCGCGGCCAAGGGTGAGAAGGTGGGGGTGCTCAAGGTGCGTCTTTACCGTCCGTTCTCGGTCAAGCATTGCGTGGCCGCGCTTCCCAAGACGGTCAAGCAGGTTGCGGTCCTGGACCGCACCAAGGAACCCGGATCCGCGGGCGAGCCTTTATACCAGGATATCGTCAACGCCTTTTTCGAGGCCCAGCAGGAAGGTACGTTGAAGACGGTCCCCAGGGTCATCTGCGGGCGTTACGGCCTTTCTTCCAAGGAATTCACGCCGGCCATGGTCAAGGCGGTGTTTGACGAGATGAAAAAGAGCGCGCCCAAGAATCATTTTACGGTGGGCATCAACGATGATGTGTCCCACACCAGCCTTGAGGTCGATGAGTCTTTCCTTATTGAGGATCCCAAGAGCGTGTGCTGTCTTTTCTACGGATTGGGTGCCGACGGCACGGTGGGCGCGAACAAGGCGACCATCAAGATCATCAGCGAAAACACATCCAACTACGGCCAGGGTTACTTTGTCTACGATTCCAAGAAATCCGGTTCCATGACCGTGTCGCATCTGCGTTTCGGGGCTAACCCGATCCGCGCGCCGTATCTGATCACCCGGGCGAATTTCGTGGCGTGCCACCAGGGTATTTTCCTGGAGAGGTATGACATGCTCAAGGATGCGGCCGAAGGCGCCGTGTTCCTCCTTAACAGCACCCTGCCGGCGGACAAGGTGTGGGCATCGCTCCCGCGTCCTATCCAGCAGCATATCGTTGAGAAGAAGCTTAAGTTTTATGTCATCGACGCCTACGAGGTGGCCCAGCATACGGGCATGGGCGGGCGCATCAACACGATCATGCAGACATGCTTTTTTGCGATTTCCGGCGTCCTGCCGCGCGAAGAGGCGATCGAACAGATCAAGAAATCCATCCGCAAGGCTTACGGCAAGAAGGGCGAGGATGTGGTCCTGCAGAATTTCAAGGCGGTCGACGAGACGCTGGCCAACCTGCACGAGGTGCAGGTGCCTGCCCAGGTGACGAGCACCATCGGGCTCAAGTCTCCGGTTTCCGGGAACCCGACAGAGTTTGTCAAGAACGTGACGGCCGAGATCATTGCCGGTCGCGGCGATCTCCTGCCGGTCAGCAAGATGCCCATTGACGGGACATTCCCGACGGGTACCACACGTTATGAGAAGCGCTGTGTCGCGCTCGAGTGCCCTGAATGGGATTCCGAGACGTGTATCCAGTGCGGCAAGTGCGTCATGGTGTGCCCGCACGCGGTCATCCGCAGCAAGATCGTCAGTGAGGAAAATCTCAAGGGCGCGGATGCGTCGTTTGTCACTGCCGCCGCCAAGGACAAGGAATTCGCCGGGTCGCGTTTCCGCATCCAGATCGCGGCGGAAGATTGCACCGGATGTGCCGTATGCGTGTCCGCATGCCCGGCCAAGAGCAAGAAAGATCCCGCGCGCAAGGCGATCAACATGACGACCATTGCGCCGATCCGCGACCGTGAAGCGAAGAATTGGGAGTTTTTCTTCAACCTTCCCGATGTCGATCGTTCCAAGCTCAAGCTGAACACCGTGCGCGGGGCGCAGTTTCTCCAGCCTTTGTTTGAGTTCTCGGGCGCGTGCGCGGGCTGCGGTGAAACGCCTTACATCAAGCTTGTCACCCAGCTCTTTGGCGACAGGGCCATCATTGCCAATGCCACAGGCTGTTCTTCCATATATGGCGGCAACCTTCCGACAACGCCGTATTCTTTTAACACACAAGGGCGCGGTCCGGCATGGTCGAATTCTCTCTTTGAGGATAACGCCGAGTTTGGGCTCGGGTTCCGTCTTTCCATCGACAAGAAGGCGGAGCATGCCGCTGAACTCTTGAAGAAACTTGAGGCCCAGATAGGCGGTGAGCTGGTTGGTGCGATCCTCAATGCCAGGCAGGTAGATGAAGCCGAGATCGTTGAACAACGCCAGCGTGTGGCGCAGGTCAAGGTGAAGTTGGCCGGCAACACATCTACGGAAGCGAAACATCTTTTGTCTCTGGCGGATTACCTGGTCAAGAAAAGCGTCTGGATCTTTGGCGGCGACGGGTGGGCGTACGATATCGGTTTCGGCGGGCTCGATCATGTCATGTCGCTGGGGCATAACGTGAACGTGATGGTCCTCGACACCGAGGTTTATTCCAACACCGGCGGGCAGGCCTCGAAGTCGACACCGCGCGGCGCTGTGGCCAAGTTCGCGGCCGCGGGTAAAAAGATGGGCAAGAAGGATCTCGCGCGCATGATCATGACCTATGGCCATGTGTACGTGGGAACCGTGGCGCTGGGGGCCAAGGATGAGCATACGGTCAAGACCATCATGGAAGCGGAGAAGTACAACGGGCCGTCCTTGATCATTGCCTACAGCCATTGCATCGCGCACGGCATTGACATGGCGCGCGGGCTGATGGAGCAGAAGGCCGCGGTGGAAACCGGGCATTGGCCGCTCTTCCGTTATAATCCGGACCTGGTCAAGGAAGGGAAGAACCCCTTGACCCTCGACTCGGCGGCGCCGAAGATGTCGTTCAGGGATTATGCCTACAACGAGACGCGCTACAAGTCGCTCACCAAGACCAAGCCTGAAGAGGCCGAGCGCCTGATCAAGCTGGCCCAGGAGGATATCAACGCGAGATGGGCCATTTATGAAGCCATGGCAGCCCAGGCGGCGCCTGCGGTGAAACCTGTGGAGCCTGCGGCGTAAATACGATGTAACCACCCTGGGCGGGATCACCCCGTCTCAGGGTGAGGCTATATAAAACAAAGGAAGGTTTTTTTATGTCACCCGAAGGCAGTGTAGAAGGTGGTTCTGAGGGCAGGATGAAGATCCAGAATCTGAAGAAAGTGTTTAACCCCAAGAGCGTGGCCATTGTCGGCGCATCGGCCGAGCCGGCCAAGGTTGGGTATCAGGTCCTTAACAACGTTCTTAAGAACGGGTTCAAGGGCAAGATCTATCCGATCAACAAGAAGGCCAAGGAGATCCTGGGGGTCCCCTGCTATCCATCCCTGATGGATTGCCCGACGGATATCGACTTCGCGGTCATTGCGGTGCCGGCACCCATGGTCGAGGGCGTGCTCAAGGAATGTGTGCAGAAGAATGTGAAAGGCACGGTCATCATCACTTCCGGCTTTTCGGAGATCGGCAAGAAAAAGGAAGAGCAGGCCCTTAAGGATATCGCGGACAAGAACGATATCGCGCTGTTGGGGCCCAACACCTTCGGGTTCGTGTATACACCGGCGAATTTGAACGCGTCCTTTGGCCCCACGAATGTGGCGCCGGGCAAGATCGCGTTTGTATCCCAGAGCGGCGCCCTGGCGATCTCGCTCATGGGCTGGACCATGATGGAAAAGATCGGCCTGGCCGCGGTGGTCAGCCTCGGGAACAAGGCGGATATCGGCGAGAAAGAATTGATCGAGTATTTCAACGATGACCCCAATGTCAGCGTTATCCTGATCTATATGGAAGGTATCAAGGACGGGCGTCAGTTCATGACGACCCGCGTCAAGAAGCCGGTGGTCATGCTCAAGTCCGGCACGTCCCAGCGCGGGGCGCAGGCCGCGGCATCTCACACGGGGTCGTTGTCGGGGTCCGACAAGATCTATACGGCGGCGTTCCGTCAGCTGGGCATGATGCGCGCCAAGACTTTTACCCAGGCTTTCGGTGCGGCTTCTGTCTTGTCCATGCCGCTTCCGACCGGCGATGAGACGCTGATCATCACCAACGGCGGCGGTATCGGCGTGAGTGCGACGGATGAATGCGAGAACGCGGGCATCAAACTGCTGGAAGACCCCCTCTTGCTCGAGGAAAAGTTCCGCTCGACCATGCCTGAATTCGGCAGCACCAAGAATCCTATCGACGTTACGGGCGGCGGCGGGTGCGACAGTTACCGCAAGGCCGTGCATATTGCGCTGGTCGAGGACAAGATCAAATCCGTCATTGTGCTTTATTGCGAAACCGCCGTCACCGATCCTGTGGAAGTGGCTCAGGCGATCGTGGAAGAATATAACGCGGTCAAGCGCAACAAGCCCATCGTGGTCACCATGGTCGGCGGCGAGCGTTCCCGTCATGCCATCCAGATCCTCAATGAAAACCAGATCCCGGGGATGACCGAGGTGCGTGAAGCGGTCGGCGGGTTGAAGGCGCTTTATACCTGGAAAGAGATCAGTTCACGGCCCAAAGAAAAGGCCAAAACGCCCGAGATCCCGGCCAAGGCCCTGGAAGTGATCGAACGCGTCCGCCAGGAAGGCCGTACGTTTCTCCTGGAGCATGAATCGCGCGAGGCGCTCGAAGCCTGCGGCGTGCCCATGCCCAAGTGGGGGTTTGCCACCACGGCGGATGAGGCGGTCAAGATCGCGGACAAGACCCAGATGTACCCGGTGGCCATGAAGATCGCCTCGGTGGACATCATCCACAAATCCGATGTCGGGGGGGTTATCCTCAATATCAAGAATGCCGATGAGATGCGCGCGAAGTTCAACCAGATGATGGAAACCGTGGGCAAGAACGCGCCCAAGGCCAAGCTTTTGGGCGTGAACCTCTGCCAGATGGTGGACGGCCTGCAGTGCATCGTGGGCATGAACCAGGACCCGCAGTTCGGGCCGGCGGTCATGTTCGGGCTGGGCGGTATCTTTGTCGAGGTCTTGAAGGATGTTTCCTTCCGCATTGTGCCTTTCAGCGAAGGGGAGGCCACCCGCCTCGTGGGCGAGATCAAGGCGAAGAAATTGCTCGACGGCTATCGCGGGCAGGGAGCGCATAAAGAGTCGATCATCAAGACCCTGATGGCCATCCAGAAGATCGCCGCGCATGTCAAAGAAGTCGATATCAACCCGCTCATCACCAATAAAGACGGTTCTTTCGCGGTGGATGCGCGTATCATTATTTGAGAGATGTCTGTCTCGTTGACATAGCGCGGGACCGATGGTATTATTGCTGCACTTTTGATGCTTGATCATGTTTTGGAGAGGTGGCCGAGTGGTTTAAGGCGCACGCCTGGAAAGTGTGTGATCGCAGAAATGTGATCCCAGGGTTCGAATCCCTGCTTCTCCGTTTTCTATAATACCGTCGGACAGCGACGGGAGATAAGAGATCCTCTGAATGGCGGTGCTGTTCAGGGGGTTTTTTATGTCCGCACGTGTCAAAGGGTTGCGCGATAATTTATCGACGGTATTCTGTATTCCTGAAATTTTTATTATCTCTCTTCCGATGGTCGTCGTAATTTCCCATAAATTGCTTTGTGTTTTATCTCTTTATCTCTCAATGGCGGCTTAGTAAAGGAGCCCTAGTAAAGGGATAATGGCGTGTTTTATTGTGTATTATCGACGAGCAAGAAAGTCCTTTACTAGGAATTGGCTTTCTAGGGTTGAGTTAGCCAGAGATGCTTTTAGGAGAGAGAGGTTTTGATCTCTTGCCAGAGGACGGCCTGTTTTGTCCAGTCCATTTCGGATGAGATGTCGCGGAGTTTGTATTCGGGAATAGTGGAGAGGGTTGTGGCAGTTTCTGTCATTATTTCTGTCTGGATCGACGGAGATAAGTGTAAGAGCCCCAGTATATGGCTTAGACTGGTTTGGCTAAAGCCTAGCCAAGCAGAGGCCTGATTCAGGTCTTTTATTTTACCATCACAAAGATTGCGGTTCAGATGGTGGGCCAGTAGAAGCTGTTTTCTAATCGTAGGCTCCTGATCAAGCTGTCGCTGCTTTCCTTTAAGTTCATTGGCGTGGATCTTTTTGATGTTTGAATCAAATTCATGACACTCAGTCGTTCCGTTCAGGACGATGTAAATCTTTTTGGCGGTTGAATCATAGTCTGCTGTCTTAATGAGTGTTTGGATAATCCGTCGCTTTTCTTCAAAGAATAATGAATCCCAGAGGGGCGAGAGGATGGCTTCTGCTTCTGCCTTGTGCGGAGAATTCTTGAGGGTTTTAACTTCACCACGCAGGATCTGTTCGATCCGTTCCTCCATGAGCTGGGCGTTGTAGACTTCCTCAATAATCCAACTTGGTCGGTCCGTTTTTTTCCTACACTATTCTAAACACTTCGTATAATATCCCGCTTTAATCCGGACGGCCTTTAATGGCTGACACCGGGGGCCGCGAATTCCTAAACAATAAAAAAACCGGAAAGAAGCTCTCGACAGCCCCCTTCCGGCAAAAACACGTGATGCAAGCGCTCGACACGCCGGCATCACAACCACTGTACTCGACGGTATATTGATATTACATTTTCCCATAGAACTCAAGCTTTTAATTTTATTGGGGAAAAGTTACCCATGGCCGCGGCCGGATGTGTGTCCTTACTGCGGCGGGAACCACCTCTGGGGGCATGGTTATACGCCTCGGTATTTTGACGGGCATTCCCAGCTGATCTGGCTCAAACGTTACCGCTGTGTTGATTGTCACAGCGTTCATACCTTGCGTCCCAAGACGCACTGGCGCCGTTTTCAAGCAGCCGTTTCGACTATCGTAAGAAGTTTGCGCTTTAAGATCGATCACCATTGTTGGTTGGGTGAATTTTCCCGTCAACGCCAGCAATACTGGATGCAAGGATTCAAGGCACAGCTCAAGGTCATTCATCCGGCGGATGGCCGTAATGCATATCAGCGCTTGAAAGACCTGTTGGCCAGGAATATCATCGCCGTGACTCACTCGTTGAAATGGCGGCAGATATCCGTCAAGAGATCGCTCACCTTCGTGCCGACGGCATAAGTCTTGTCCAAACCCGGCTCCTTGATGCGCGGCCATTCAGGTTGTCGTTGTCTTTCCTTTTAAATTCCTCATTCTTCCATCTTATCCTGTTCGGATTTATCCGGAAATCCCGTCGGTTGAGCATCTCCCTACCATTCCCTTGCATAGCGGGCGATAAAACTCTGTGTGATGATCTTTTCACAAACAGAAAAGGAGAGATAAAACATGTCCACAAGAAAACAGGAACGGATCGCGATCTTTCGTTATGGCGTTATTGCCCCGCTGGTGGGGCTCAAAAAGAGCGGTTATGGGCAAACAGAAGCGTTAATCAGGCAAATTATTCGGCGGGAATGGGCCATTCCCGGCAGTCCAAGAAGCTATATCTCCAGGAGCGTGGTGATGGAGTGGCTCAAGCGCTATGAAGAGAGCGACGGGGATCTCAAGAGTCTTTATCCGAAGGTACGAATTGACAAAGGGCGGCTGCGCAGCATGGATCAGGAAACAGAACAGGCCGTGTTGAAGCTCAAGAAAGAACTGGGAGCGAATGTGACCCTGCCGGTGTTCCTGAGAATCGCTCGGGAACGGAACGTTGTGACGCCGGAGTTTGGCGTGTCATTGCAAACGCTTTACCGGCTCTTTACGCGTCACGGCCTGGATGAATCCGGTTCCGATGGCGTTGACCGGCGCAAGTTTGAGGCCGAACTGCCTAATGATCTTTGGCAGGCTGACATTATGCACGGGCCATTGATCGTGGATGGCAAGGGCAACAAGCGCAAAGCCTTTTTGTTCGCCCTCATTGACGATCATTCGCGGCTGATCGTTAACGCCGAATTTTATCTTAACGAGCGGCTGGAGAACTTTCTGGATTGCTTTAAGAAAGCGGCCGCTAAACGCGGTCTGCCCCGCAGGCTTTATCTGGACAACGGTCCGGCGTTCCGCAGTCATCAGTTGCGGCTGTGTCTGGCCTCATTGGGCGTCGAGCTTATCCATTGCAAGGCCTATGTGCCTCAGGGCAAGGGAAAGATCGAGCGCTGGTTTAGGACCTGCCGTATGAGATTCCTGCCGTTGTTGAAAGATGGTCTGACACTCGAAGGTCTTAACAAGAAGCTGGAAGAATGGCTGCAAGGTGACTATCTGTTAAAAATCCATGATTCTACCGGTCAAAGCCCGATGGAGCGTTTTATAAAAAAGATCGAGTTGATCCGCCGGGCACCGGGAAATCTGAACGACTACTTTCGAACGACGCTTAGACGCTGTGTCGCTAATGACCGGACAGTCAGGCTGAATGGGAAATTCTTTGAGGCTCCGGCGGCATTGATCGGCAAGTCGGTCACGCTGTGTGTGGATGTTCAGAAAGAAGGCGCGATCGAGGTCTTTTATAAAGAGCAATCCTTCGGGCTACTGACGCCGCAGGATAAACACATCAATTCCAAAGTTCGTCGGGATAATTACAGGGCCGATGATAAGCCGAGGAATGCCAAGGATCCGGAACTTCCGGATGCGGAACCACCTAAAAGCGGTCAACTTTTTTAATCAATACAGGAGAGAATTATTATGAGCAACTACCGTGAATTCTTTGCTTTTACCAAAGAACCTTTTGCCCAGGATGTGTCGACCAAAGACTTGTTCCCATTCAAAGCGCTGGAGCCGTGTGTTGAGCGATTCAAATATGTTCTTGAGACGGGAGCCACCTGTATGATTACCGGCGAGATCGGGTCCGGAAAGTCCACGACGCTGCGGCTGTGCGCCTCCAAGCTTCATCCGGCCAAATACAAGACCATTGCGCTTATTGCACATAGTGGCTCGTGGAATGAGCTGTTGCGGCAGATCATTCTATCCTTCGGGGCCGAATGCCGAACAAATTCTCTGGCAACGATGATCAAGATGGCCCGGGATCTTGTCCTGGAAGTGGTCCAAAAGAAGCAGATCCCGGTTTTGTTGGTCGACGAGGCGCATCTATTGCGACAAGAGATCTTCGGACAAATCCATACACTGACCCAATCTGAATACGATTCAAAATCCATTCTGCCGATGATGCTCTCGGGACAGAATCAGCTTCTGGATAAATTATCATCGTATACGGCCCGTCCGCTGGCGTCCCGGGTCGTGGCAAGAACCCATCTGGAAGCATTGACGCTTCTTGAAATGACAGCGTATCTGAATCATCATCTGGAAGTCGCCGGCGTCAGCGATGAACTCTTTGCCGAAGCCACGGCCCAAGCCATCCATCAGGGCTCTGGCGGATTCCTGCGTAAGGCAAATATTCTTGCCCGAGGCGCTCTGATAGCCGCCGCCAGAGAAAAGTCGGAGTTAGTCACTGCCGAACACGTCCGGCTGGCGGCTACCGAATTAATTTGAGGTGTTCAGTCTAGTGTGAGAAAAGAAGCCTGATTATTGTGAGAGTCTACA